>JACDZJ010000021.1_pt1 | contig 81689 bp, 96 predicted proteins | sample 7365721 | NCBI WGS metagenome assembly JACDZJ01 (sample SAMN15143480, study PRJNA637477) | pond metagenome | biome: freshwater wetland ecosystem [ENVO:00000243]; feature: pond [ENVO:00000033]; material: pond water [ENVO:00002228]; isolation source: pond water containing pink berries ... | reverse complement strand
TGGGGATGGTAAGGGTGGTCTGCGCCATTTCCGGTATGCGCACGCCGGCCAGCAGTGCGCTGGCCACGGCGAACAGCGGCAGAGCGGGCAACAGGCCGGCACCGAGACGGCGACCGGCGCCTTCGGCGAGGGCGCGGGCGAACAGCAGCGCCACGCCGGGGAAAAGCGGCAGCAGGTAGTGCATCTGCTTGCCGCTGATCAGGCAGAAGAAAAAAAAGACCGGCAGCAGCCAGGCGACGAGGAAGCCCAGGCCGGGTTCGCGCTGCCGCACCAGGCGGAGCAGTCCGTACCAAACTTGCGGCACCCAGAACCACGGGAACAGCATCAGCGGCAATAGCGGCAGATACCAGTAGAAAGGACGCTGGTGGGCAAACGCATTGACCATGCGGTTCGCCGTCTGCCCCCAGAAAATCGCCCGGGCGTAGGTTTCGCCCCCCGCCATGGCGGCCGGGATCGCCCAGGCCAGGACGATCGCCGCGCCGCCGAGGAAGGCGAGCCCGAGCCGGCCATACCAGCCGCGCCAGCGGCTGGCCCAACCGTGCGCCCACAGCGGGGCAGCGAGGGCGGGGACCAGCAGGTGCAACAGGATGACCGGGCCCTTGGCCAGCAGGCCACCACCGATCGCCAGAGCCAGCAGCAGGAAGCCGCGCCGGGCGGCGGCAGGATGGGTGGCCTGGCCGGCCTCGATCAAGCCGCACAAACCGAGCAGGGCGAAACTCGACAGCAGGATGTCGAACATCGTCGCCGTCGTAAACACGGCCCACAACAGCATGCTCATCAACACCAGCGGCGCCAGTTCGGCGGCATCGCGCCGGGCCGGCCACAGCAGGCGGGCAAGCCGCCAGGTCAGGGTGGCGCTAAGGAGGGAAAACAGCGCCGGCAGGATGCGTGGCCAGGTTTCGTTGACCCCGCCAATGGCCCAGCCGAGGTTGATCAGCCAGAACAGCAATGGCGGCTTGTGGTGGTAGGCCTCGCCATTGAGCCACGGCACCAGATAGTCGCCGCGCAGCCACATGTTCCAGGCCACGGTCACGTAGCGGGTTTCGTCGATGGGGATATAGCTGCGGGTCGGCACCGCGGCCAGTATGAGAATCGTCCACAGGGCCAGAACCAGCCAGCCCGTGCGGGAAAGTGCGTTACGCATCGGGGTTGGCAGCCAGCGCGGCGGCAGGTTGGGCGGCATGGCGCGCCAGTGCCCGCACCTGTCCTTCAGCATGACGGACCTCGCCGGATTGCCGATGATCGGAGGCCAGCAGCAGGGAGATGTTGCGTTCCTGGACATTCCAAACCGTGCGCGGGCGCTCAAGCGGGGCATTGAACTGGTCGCGGGCCTGCCGGAGTTCTGTGAGTCCGGTCGGGTCGCCCGCCGTCATGGCAACCCAGGTGGCCTTGCCAATTTGCTGGTTGAGGACACGCAGTTGGCCCGTGCCGAGTATCTGTAGTTCGAGGCTGAGCGAGCGACCGTGCTTGATGGCCACCGGATGCACGCCACTGCTCTCCGGTTTGCCAAACTGGGGAAGTTTGAAGTTGAGGGCCATGGTGTTTTTCTCCGGGGGCGTTAGCGCGGGCCGGGATCCGGCAGGGCGACGTCGACCGGTTTGGTGACGTAGTCCTGCGCGCCCTGGCGCATGCCCCAGATCTTGTCGGTTTCCTCGTTTTTGGTGGTGCACAGGATCACTGGGATATGGCGCGTTGCCGGGTCGCGGTTGAGCGTGCGCGTGGCCTGGAAGCCGTTCAGGTCCGGCATGACGACATCCATGAGGATCAGGTCGGGCTGTTCGCGCCGTGCCGCCTCGATGCCCTGAGCACCATCGCTGGTGATCGAGATCGCATAGCCCTTGCCGGTGAGGAGGTGGCGTTCCACAGGCGAGTCGTCGATGATGAGAATGCGCTGGATCGGCATGGGGCGGAATTCAGGAGGGGCGTAAGGAGTAGCTGGCAACTGCCTGGAGCAACGTTTCGCGCGTAAAAGGCTTGGTCAGGTACTCGTCCGAGCCGGCGAGTCGACCGCGCGCACGGTCGAATAGGCCATCTTTCGACGACAACATGATCACCGGCGTCGCGGCGAAGAGGGGGTTCTTCTTGATCAGGGTGCAGGTCTGGTAGCCATCGAGACGGGGCATCAATACATCGCAGAAGATGACATCCGGCGCATGGTCGTTGATCTGCGCCAGCGCGGCAAAACCATCCTCGGCCAGCAGCAACCGGTAACCCGCGCTAGCGAGGAGCAGTTCGGCACTTTTGCGGGTGGTGTTCGAGTCATCGATCACCATGAACTTGAGACCTGTCAGGTTTGGGGTATCGTCCATCTTGTCGCCGTCGATAGGCGTGGTTTCGGGGCTTTCGGTTAGAATCGCCGTCATCTTACCGCAAGCTTTCGCGGGTCTCTTGTCGCCAACTTGTCACAATCTTTTCAGCATCTTATGGCCATCGCCGCATCCCGTTTCCCCACTGCCGCCACCCCGCCCGTCGTCATGAGCTTTGCCGCGTCCGATCCGACCTGCGGGGCCGGGTTGCAAGCCGACCTGCTGACACTGGCGGCGCTGGGCTGCCATCCGTTGACGGTAGCGACCGCCCTGACCGTGCAGGATACCGCTGGCGTCGAGGATCTGCTGCCCTTCGACGGTGGCTGGGTAGCCGATCAGGCACGTGCCCTGCTCGAAGACATGCCGGTGGCCGCCTTCAAGCTCGGCATGCTCGGCAGCGTCGAGGTGATTGCAACCGTGGCCGAGATCCTCTCCGATTATCCGGGTACGCCGGTCGTCTTCGATCCGGTGTTGGCCTCGGGCCGAGGAGATGCCTTCGCCGACGAGGATGCCGTGGCCGCGATGATCGAACTCCTGTTGCCGCTCACCGATCTGCTGACGCCCAACAGCCTTGAGGTGCGCCGGCTGGCGCAGGAACTGGGGAGCAGTACCGACGATGTGCCCAGCCTGTCCGAGTGCGCGCGTCGCCTCGTCAACGCCGGGGCCACCCATGTCCTGGTCACCGGTACGCACGAGCGGGGGGCGCGGGTCGTCAACACCCTCTACGGTTCCCACGGCCCGATCCGCAGCGATACGTGGGAGCGCCTTCCAGGCAGCTATCATGGTTCCGGCTGCACGCTCGCCTCGGCCATCGCCGCCTACCTGGCCTGGGGACTGCCCCGGCCGGAGGCCGTGCGGGCCGGCCAGCACTACACCTGGCATAGCCTGGCCGCCGGCTTCCGGCCGGGCATGGGCCAGTTCATCCCGAATCGCCTGTGGCAAAGCCAGGAATTGCTGCCCCGCCCGAGCCACGTTGCCGATCCGTCGCTGGAGGTGTCCGATGTCCGCATCGACTGAAACCGCAGTCCCGCTGAGAGGTGTGTATGCGCTGACGCCGGACGACAACCTGCTGCCGCGTCTGTCGGTGCTGGTGGCAAGCGCACTGAAGGGTGGCGTGAAATGGGTGCAGTACCGCAACAAGATCGCCCCGGCGCCGCTACGGCGCGCCCAGGCCGCCGAGCTGCTGCGCATCTGTCGCGCCCATGGCGCCAAGCTGATCATCAACGACGACATCTGGCTGGCCATCGAGATCGGCGCCGATGGTGCCCACCTCGGCCGCGAGGATATCCCAGGCGGCGGACTGGCGACAGCACGCGATGCCCTCGGTTCAAGACGCATCCTGGGCGTCTCCTGCTATGACGATCTGGCGCGCGCCGAAATCGCCGTGGATGGCGGCGCCGATTACATCGCGATCGGCAGCATGTTCCCCTCGGTGTCCAAGCCGCAAGCCGCGCGCGCCTCGCTAGAAATTCTTGCCGCAGCAAAGCGGCGCTTCCAGGTACCGGTCATCGCCATCGGCGGCATCACGACCAGGAATGCACCGCAAGTGCTCGACGCGGGAGCCGACATGCTGGCGGTGCTCTCGGACCTGTTCGATGCCATGGATATCAAGATGCAGGCCGAAAAATTCCAGAAACTGTTCAAGGACATCCCTCATGACCCGCAATGAAGACCTGTTTACCCGTGCCCAGAAAACCATTCCCGGCGGCGTGAATTCTCCCGTGCGTGCTTTCCGCTCGGTGGGCGGCGCACCGCGCTTTTTCGCGCGCGGCGAGGGGGCGTATGTCTGGGATGCCGACGGCCAGCGCTACATCGACTACGTGGGTTCGTGGGGGCCGCTAATCCTCGGCCACGCCGATCTCGACACCGTGCATGCGGTGCAGGATGCCGCCGCCAGGGGCTTGTCCTTCGGCGCGCCGACCGAAGGCGAGATCGAACTGGCCGAACTGCTGGTCGCGCGCATTCCGAGCATGGACATGGTGCGCCTGGTGTCCTCGGGTACGGAGGCAACGATGAGCGCAATCCGACTGGCGCGCGGTTTCACCGGTCGCGACATGCTGGTCAAGTTCGAGGGCTGCTATCACGGCCACGCCGACAGCCTGCTGGTCAAGGCCGGCTCGGGCATGCTCACCTTCGGCCATCCGTCCTCTTCCGGCGTGCCGGCCGACCTGGCCAAGCACACGCTGGTGCTCAACTACAACGATGCCCAGCAGCTGCGCGATGCTTTCGCCGAGCATGGCGGCAAGATCGCCTGCGTGATCGTCGAGGCGGTGGCCGGCAACATGAACCTGATCGTACCCAAACCAGAATTCCTCGCCGCGATGCGCGAGTTGTGCACCCAGTACGGTGCCGTGCTGATTTTCGACGAAGTTATGACCGGCTTCCGCGTCGGCCCGCAATCGGCCCAGGGCCTCTATGGCATCACGCCGGACCTGTCGACCTTCGGCAAGGTGATCGGCGGCGGCATGCCGCTCGGCGCTTTCGGTGGCCGCTGCGACATCATGGAAAAGATCGCCCCGCTCGGCCCGGTTTACCAGGCCGGCACGTTGTCCGGCAACCCGCTCTCGGTCGCCGCCGGACTCGTCACTTTGAAAAAGATTGCCACCCCCGGTTTTTACGAGGCGCTGGCGGCGAAGACCCAATCCCTTGTCGATGGCCTGTCCACCGCAGCGGAGCAGCACGGCGTTAGCTTTAGCGCGCAGTCAGTGGGTGGCATGTTCGGCGTCTATTTCGCCGCCACGCCGCCGACCTCCTATGCCGAAGTGATGGCTTGCGACAAGGAAGCCTTCAACCGTTTCTTCCATGCCATGCTCGACGCCGGCGTGTATCTGGCGCCCTCGGCCTTCGAGGCGGGTTTCGTTTCGGCTGCGCACAGCGATGCCGACATCACGGCGACTGTGGCGGCGGCTGACGCGATTTTTTCCGGCAGTTAAATGAGTCGGCGCCTGGCGTCAGCGTACATGATGCCTCTCTCCGCAGGTTCTGCCTGGGCGGTCTTGCTGGTCGCCGGGCTGTGCGAAGTGGCCTGGGCCATCGGCCTCAAGTACACCGAGGGATTCAGCCGGTTCTGGCCAACCGCTTGGACGCTCGCCGCGATGGCATTGTCGGTCGTGTTGCTCGGTTGGTCGTTGAAGACCCTACCGGTCAGTACCGCCTATGCGGTGTGGGCCGGCATCGGCGCGGTTGGCACGGCACTGCTGGGCATAGTCCTGTTCGACGAATCACGCGAGGTGGTCCGGCTGGTCTGCATCAGTCTGATCGTCGCCGGCATCCTCGGCCTCAAACTGTTCTCGCGCTAGAAAAGCCCTGAATAGCAGTCGCCCGGATAGCAAATCGCGAATATGTTGCCAGCAATTCATTGCCTTACTAAAGTCCAGATCGTAAGGATTTAGGGAGATTGAAATGTCCAGCGAAGCCACACTGACCAGCAAGGGTCAAACAACCATTCCCAAGGAAATCAGGGATAGCCTCTCCATGAAGGCCGGGGACCGGATGACGTTCACGCTGATGCCGGATGCCACCGTGGTCATGCGGGTGAAGAGCAAGAGTATCGCCGCACTGGCGGGTATGTTGAACAAGGCGGGGCGCAAGCCCGTTCCGGTCGAGCAGTTGTCGCGGTGATGCTGGGGGTCGATACCAATGTTCTCGTCCGGTTTCTGGCGAGGGACGACGAGGCCCAGTTCGAGAAGGCACGCAAACTGCTCAAGCGCGAAGTCGCGGCAGGACGTCGCGTTTTCATCAGTCAGTGGGCGCCTGGAAACCGAATGGGTGCTGCGCAGCCGCTACGGTCTGTCGAAGAATCAGATGATTGAAACCATCTCCGGCTTGCTCGATACACCCGATGTCCAATTCGAGGACGAGCCAGCTATCGAGGAAGCGCTGTTCACATGGAAAGATGCGGCGGCTGATTTTGCCGACTGTCTGATCGGTGCCAAAAACCGACGGCTTGGATGCCGGGCAACCGCAACCTTCGATGGGAAGGCGGCCAAGTTGCCGGGATTTATCGCTGCCTGACGGTCGTTGAACGGGCCAGTCCCGAAGCAACACTTGCCATGTTCATCCTTATCCCCCACTCAAAAAAGTCGGCGCTGGCGGGACGGCGGTTATCGGCCAGTAGCGGCCGTTGGCAGAAGCGCCTCCAAAGCGGCCATTGAGTTTCCGATGATTACTAGGCAAAAGTAGTAGGCAGAAGAAACTCTATGTCCCTCGAACTACCGCCGCAAGCCTTATCTGTTCATGAAATCAAGAGGGTCGGGAGGAGGGAAACTCGAGCCTTACCAATTTTATTCATGCCACTTCACTATCTGAACAATAACCATTATGGCGAGCAATAGCCTAAGCGAGGGCGCAAAATAAAAAGGGCAAAGCAGGCGGAATGACGAATTGGCGGATGATCGGTTAAAGTAGCGGGGTGATTATCCTGCCGAAGATTTCATGAAACCAGCCAGTCCGCTACGTTACCCGGGTGGCAAGGGTGGTTTGTCAGCTTATCTGGCCGATCTGCTGGAGTTGAACGGCCTCACTGGTTGCGATTATTTCGAGCCCTATGCCGGCGGAGCCGGGGCCGCGTTGAACCTGTTATGTCAGGGTGCCGTAGGGCGTATCCACATCAACGATGCCGATCCGCGCGTGTTTACCCTTTGGCATTCCATGCTCAACGAGAATGAGCGCTTTCTGGAACAGATCGCCCAAGTACCGCTCAATATTGAGGAGTGGCGCAAGCAGCAGGCCATATGCGCGGCAGGGAGTGCCGATGACCGTTTTGCTTTGGGGTTTTCGGCGTTTTACATGAACCGCTGCAACCGTTCCGGTGTGCTCAAAGGGGCGGGCCCTATAGGGGGCTACCAACAGGACGGAAAGTGGCGACTCGATGTCCGTTTCAACCGGGTTGAATTATCGGCCCGCGTGCGCGCGCTTGGCGCATTGCGGGATCGGATCCTGGTCACCGGGTTGGACGCGATTGAATTTTTGCAGCAATGCCTGCCCTACGGCCGCGGTCGGGCAAAGGCGTTTGTTTATGCCGATCCACCCTATGTCATCAAAGGTCAAAAGCTGTATCTCAATGCTTATGGCCCTGGCGATCACGCCGAACTGGCCAGTTATCTGGCAAAACAGCACATTTTGCCTTGGCTGGTCTCCTATGATGACGCGCCCTTGATTCATCAAATCTACGCCGGGCAGCAGATTGACCATCTGCCGATTCGTTATTCGTTGCAAAACAAGCGGGCTGCCCAGGAATTACTGATCGCGCCGCATCATCTGTATTTGCCGATGGCCAGAAAAGCCGCGCGCATCGCGCATCCGGCCTACTTTTCACAGGAAGCGACACCGTGAGTCAACTCAAAAGAGAAATCATCTCGCTAGAAACAGATTCGCTTCATTTTGATCCGCACAATCCGCGCTTGGCCGAATACGGCATTGACGACGGGCTCGATGACGACACGATTCTCGATATTTTGTGGGACGCGATGGATGTACTGGAGCTTATCCAGTCAATCGCGGCGAGCGGTTTCTTTCATCACGAGGCCTTGATCGTTGCTATTGAAAACGGCAAAAACGTGGTCATCGAAGGAAATCGGCGGCTGGCGGCGGTCAAGATTCTCTTGCACCCGACACTGGCCAAAGAAAAGGGTTGGCCTGTACCGAAAGTTTCGATGGCAATTCGCAAGTCTCTAGCCAGCTTGCCGGCCATCATCTCGACCCGTGAAGAGTCCTGGCGCTACTTGGGTTTCAAGCACGTCAATGGTCCGGCAAAATGGGGCAGCTACGCCAAGGCCATGTACATTGCCGAGGTTCATCGCAAGTACGGTGTGGCGCTGGAAGATATCGCAAGTCAGATTGGTGATCGCCATCGCACCGTGCAACGGCTGTTTCGTGGCTTGATGGTGCTTGAACAGGCAGAGCAAGCCAAGGTCTTCGACCGCGAAGACCGCTACAACAAGCACTTCTCGTTTTCACACCTTTATACCGGGCTGGATTATCCCGGCATTGCCGATTTTCTGGGCGTTGCTGCCAAGGAAGACGAATCGGTCAATCCAGTTCCCAAAAACAAGGTCAAGGCGCTGGGGGAGTTGTGCGTCTGGTTATACGGCAGCAAAAAATCGGAACAGATGCCGGTGGTTGTCTCGCAGAACCCCGATCTGCGCAACCTCAATACCGTCGTCTCCAATCGGGAGTCGGTCGAAGCGTTGAGGGCCGGGATGCCCCTCGACAAGGCGCTGGAAATCAGCCGTAACCCGGCAGAGGTTTTTGAATCCGCCTTGCTGGCCGCTAAGCGCGAACTTACTACTGCACGTGCCTATTTGACTGCGGGATACGATAATTCAGAAGCCTTGCTCAAGGTGGCGGGGACGATTGCCAACATGGCGGACGATATCTACGCCGAACTGGAACGCAAACGATCTGAGCTCGCTGGACGTAGCAAGAAAAATCGGCTAGCGGAGTAGCCTTGTGACCTTTAAGTTGCCGGGCAAGCCGTCGGCAAAGGCCGATATTCATGAGCTGGCGGATTTTACCGAGCTTCTGGCTTGGGCCAGCGCACAGCATTCGGTTTCGGCGCGCGAGATTGTGGCGTTTCTGGGGCGTGAAGGGGAAAACGCCAACAACGAAGGTTGCAATGATGATGATGACGAGAATGTAACAGCGCTGGAAGAGGTCATGGCCGAAATCGAGCGCCGGCAAAAAGCCTGTCGGGCTGGCTATCCGTTCTCGCTAGATGCCCGAGGAAATGTCGTTCGCTATGCCGATAACGGCAGCATGCAAACGCTTCTATACGGCTACCTGCTGCTAAGTACTCGCCTCAACATGCAATCCGCCAAGGTGCAGGTGGGGATCGACGGTACCACCTTGTTGGAGGAAATTTCAGCCGAAGTCCTGCGGGGTTATCTAGGGCCGGATCGTGCCCAATCCATGGTCTTTGGCACGGCGGCCGGAAGCGCGGATTTTCCGGGCAAGGTGAGGTCGCTATGTGATGCCCTAAAGGAAGCGAGGGGTTACCGGGCCATCGACCCCGATGCCCCGATCCATGCCAATGACGACAAATTAGATGTCGTGGGGTGGATTCCGTTTGCTGACCGCACCCCAAACCAGATCATCATCTTTGGGCAGTGCAAAACGGGCACAGCATGGACCGATCAGCTTTGCCAGCTACAGGTCGATGCTTTCCTCAAATCTTGGGTTGACGGGCCATTTTTGCTGAATCCGGCGCGGGCTTTTTTTGTGTCCGAGGCGGTAAATCGTTCACGCTGGGGCCGATATTCGGTGAGCGCCGGACTCCTCTTTGATCGCTGCCGGTTAATCGATTGCTGTATTGACCTCTCAAAGCCGCTCAGGCAAAGAGTAAAAAAATGGACTACAGCCGCGTTGAAAGCGGCAAAACCAAAGCTCTAGCCCATCCTTTTCAAGGCACAAAAAGCCATGGCCTTGCCGCGCACGGTGATGGTGTCGGCTGCCGTAGAGCTAATCGGTTTTTTTATCCAGATACTCCGCCGTGCTGCTGCGGTGCGACAAATAAAAGTGGCATGGGTTGAATTTCATCAAAGGGGCCAAACTCGGCAACCAAGAAGACGGTCTTTTCATTTCGTCGCTTTTGAACGTCAGCTTTTGATTTTGTTCAACGTCCACTGGGTCGAGTACGGTAGTTCCCAGACAGTTTTTCCAGTGTTGGCGTTCGTTTCTGCCGAGGTCCAGAAAATGACTATCTGGCAGTTTTCACAGTACAGCGTGTTCGCGCGCAGGTAAAGCCCTGACAAAAATAGGGTCTGGCCACTGCCGGTACAATGCGGCATTGCTTCCCAGGTTCGCTCCATGTCCCCCCTGATACGTCGCTCACTGATTGCGCTTGCCATAGTGGCCCTGCTGGCCGCCACGGTCTATTGGCTGACCCGGCCGAAGCCGATCGCGGTGGTCTTGAAGCCGGTCGAGCGCGGCCAGGTGGAGGCCAGCATCGTCAATACCCGCGCCGGCACGGTCGAGGCCTGCCAGCGCACCAAGCTGTCCACCATCATCGGCGGCCGCATTGAGATCCTCAACGTCAAGGAGGGCGACCGGGTCAAGAAGGGCCAGTTGTTGCTGAAGCTGTGGAACGATGACCAGAAGGCCCAGCAGACGCTGGCCGAAAAGCAGAGTGCGCTGTCCTCGCGGCGCGTGACCGAGGCCTGTACCGCGGCGGCGAGCGCCGAGCGGGAAGCGAAGCGGCAGGCAGGGTTGCGCGCGCAGGGTTTTGTCTCCGAGGCACGCGAGGATGTCGCGCGTACCGAGGCAGCCGTAAGGCAGGCCGCCTGCGAGACAGCGCGCGCCGACGTCGCCCAGGCCGATGCGCGCATCGCGGTAACGCGTGTCGAGCAGGGCCGCACCGCCTTGTATGCGCCTTTCGACGGCACGGTGGCGAAGATCGTCGGCGAACTCGGCGAATATTCCACTCCCTCGCCGCCCGGCGTGCCGACGCCGCCGGCGATTGATCTGATCGACGAATCCTGCCTCTACGTCAAGGCGCCGATGGACGAGGTGGATGCGCCGAAGATCAGGGTCGGCCTGCCGGTGCGCGTTTCGCTCGACGCCCTGCCGAAGCAGCCGCTCAAGGGCACCGTCAAGCGGGTTGCCCCGTTTGTGTCGGCGGTGGAAAAGCAGGCGCGCACGGTGGATGTCGAGGTCGATTTCGAGTCGCCGGCGGACACCCAGTTGCTGGTGGGCTACAGCGCCGATGTCGAGATCGTGCTGGAAACACGGCAAAACGTGCTGCGCGTGCCGACTGCGGCGCTGATCGAAGGCAAGAAAGCCATGGTGCTGAATGCCGACGGTTACCTGGAAGCGCGTCCGCTGAAGATCGGCATCGCCAACTGGGAGCATAGCGAAGTGCTCGATGGACTCAAGGAAGGCGAGCACATTGTCACCTCGCTGGAACGTGAAGGCGTAAAAGTCGGCGCCCGCGCGACGGCGGAAGCGCCCACCGACAAAAAATAAGCCATGGCGCTGATCGAGCTGGCCGGCATCGAGCGTGTCTTTCGTCTCGGCGATGCCGATGTGCACGCGCTGGCGGGCATCGACCTGTCCATCGACAGTGGCGAATACGTCGCGATCATGGGCCAGTCGGGGTCGGGCAAATCGACCATGCTCAACCTGCTCGGCCTGCTCGACCGCCCGAACACCGGCACCTATCACCTTGAAGGACGCGACGTCACCACGCTCTCGCCCGACGAGCAGGCCGCCGTCAGGAGCCGGCGCATCGGTTTCGTGTTCCAGAGTTTCCACCTCGTGCCACGCTTGACCGCCGCCGAGAACATTGCCCTGCCGATGTCGCTGGCCGGCATTCCGCCTGCCGAGCGCGACCGGCGGGTGGCCAAGGCGCTGAAGGATTTCGGCCTCGACAACCGGGCCGATCACCGCCCCGATGAACTGTCGGGTGGCCAACGCCAGCGCGTGGCAATTGCCCGCGCCACCATCATGCACCCGGCACTGCTGCTGGCCGACGAACCGACCGGCAACCTCGACCGCGCCACCGGCGAGGAGGTGATCCACCTGCTCGAAACCCTGAACCAGAGTGGTGTGACGCTGATCATCGTCACCCACGACCACAACCTCGGTGCGCGGGCCGCCCGGCATCTGGTGATGGAGGACGGTCGCCTGACCAGCGATTCGCGCCGTCCTGCCAGCGCCGACTTTTCTTCCTGAGCCAGCATGCGGACGCGTGACGTGCTGCGTTTTGCCCGCGATGCCGGCGCCGGCTATCCGCTGCGCACCTCCCTGTCGATCCTCGCCATGGCGATCGGCGTAGCCGCCGTGGTGGTGCTGACGGCCCTGGGCGACGGTGCGCGGCGCTATGTGGTCGCCCAGTTCACCTCGCTCGGCACCAACCTGGTGATCGTCATTCCCGGCCGCACGGCGACCGGCGGCTTTAACCCGGCCAATACCATCACCCGCACGCCGCGCGACCTGACCGTCGAGGATGCGGCGGCGGTGCTGCGCCTGCCCGGCGTGCAGCGCGCTTCACCCCTGGCGGCGGGTAACTCCGAGATCAGCGTCGGCGGCCGCCTGCGCGAAGTACTGGCGATCGGCGTGGCACAGCCCTATGTCGAAATTCGCAACTTCCAGCTGCAGCAGGGCACCTTCATCCCCGACATGGATTGGAGCCGCACCCTGCCGGTGGCGGTGATCGGCGCCAAGCTGCGCGAGGAGTTGTTTCCGGGTCAGGCCGCCGTGGGTCAGTTCATGCGCGTCGGCGACCGGCGCGTGCGCATCATCGGCGTGCTGAAGCCCAGCGGGCAGGGGCTGGGCATGAATACCGACGAACTGGTGTTCCTGCCGGTGGCACTGGCACAGGCCCTGTTCGATTCCAACACCCTGTTCCGCATCCTCGTCGAAGCGCGCAGCCGCAATCACATCGAAGGCGTGAAACAGGAGGTGGCAACGCTGCTCAAGGCTCGCCATGGCGGCGAGGAAGACGTTACGGTGATTACCCAGGACGCCATGCTCGCCACTTTCGACAAGCTGCTGCGTGCGCTCACCGCCGCGGTGGCCGGCATCGCCGCGATCAGCCTGGCCGTGGCCGGCATCCTGGTGATGAACGTCATGCTGGTGGCCGTCACCCAGCGTACCGGCGAGATCGGCCTGCTCAAGGCGCTGGGTGCCGAGGCGCGCACCATCCGCCACGCCTTCCTTGCCGAGGCGGGCATGCTGTCGCTGTTCGGCGCCATCGCCGGTTATCTGCTCGGCCAACTGGCCACCTTCGCCCTGCGCCAGGCCTACCCGGCCTACCCGGCCTACGCGCCCGACTGGGCGGTGGCCGCCGCCCTAGTCACGGCCCTGACGACCGGCCTGCTGTTCGGCATCATGCCGGCCCAGCGCGCAGCGCGCATGGACCCCGTGCAGGCCCTGATGAAGCACTGAACCAGATCATGGCCTGGTCCGACGCCATCCAGCTTGCCCTGCGCGCCATCATCGGCCAGCGTCTGCGCAGCTTCCTGACATTGCTCGGCATCGCCGTCGGCATAGCGGCGGTGATCCTGCTCACCTCGATTGGCGAGGGCATCCATCGTTATGTGCTGAGCGAATTCAGCCAGTTCGGCACCAACGTCATCAACATCCATCCAGGTGTGACCAAGACCGGCGGCGCCACGTTCTCCGGCCTGCCGTCGAGCGCCCGGCCGCTGACGCTGGAAGATGCCGAAGCCCTCAAGCGCCTGCCCAATGTCATCGCGGTCACGCCAGGCGTGAATGGCAATGCCGAAGTCGCCGGCAACGGCCGTACCCGACGCGTCTCGGTGTTTGGCGCCGGCCCGGCGCTGCCGCGCGTGTTCAGCTTCCAGGTGAAGACCGGGCAGTTCCTGCCTGAAGAGAATCAGGTCAATGCCCGCGCTCTGGTCGTCCTGGGGGCGACCCTCAAGCATGAATTGTTCGGCACAGAAAGCGCCCTGGGCACGCGGGTGCGCATCGGTGGCCTGCAGTTCCGCGTCATCGGCGTGATGGAACCAAAAGGCCAGTTCCTCGGCATCGACCTCGACGATGCGGCCTTCATTCCCGCGGGTCGCGCCACCGAACTGTTCAACCGCGAGGGCGTGAATGAAATCAATTTGGCGGCAGCCGAGGGGGTCACATCGGCCAGCGTCGTCGCCTCCGCCAGGGCGCTGATGATCGCCCGCCACGGCCGCGAAGACTTCACCATCCACAGCCAGGAGGAAATGCTCGCCACGCTGTCCAATATCCTCAACATCCTGACCATGGCAGTCGGGGGGCTGGGCAGCATTTCGCTGCTGGTCGGCGGGGTCGGCATCGTCACCATCATGACCATCGCCGTCACCGAGCGCACCAACGAAATCGGCCTGTTGGTCGCGCTTGGCGCACGGCGACGCACCATTCTCGGGCTCTTCCTCGGCGAGGCCGTGGCGCTGGCGGCCATCGGCGGGCTGATCGGCCTGTTGCTGGGCATGGGGCTGGCGCAACTGATTACCTTGTTCCTGCCAGCCTTGCCGGTGCATACGCCGCTGTCTTTCGTCCTGCTCGCGGAAGCGTTGGCGATGAGCATCGGCCTGGTGGCCGGTGTGCTGCCGGCGCGCAATGCGGCCCGGCTCGATCCGGTCGAAGCGCTGCGGGCGGAGTAGGACGAGGTAGAATCGCGCGTCCATGCCAGCACCTGAGACTTCCTTCCCCTTCTTTTCGATCGTCATCCCCGTCTATAACGAGGTGGAGAACATCGAGCCGATGACGCGCGAAATCCTCGCTGCCTTCCAGGGGCGACCGGAAAGTGTCGAGATCATCTTCGTCGACGATGCGAGCACGGATGACTGCGTCGCCCTGCTGGAACGACTGGCTGCCGAGACCGGCATCGTGCGCTGCCTCAAGCATCGCTGCAACTTCGGCCAGAGCGCAGCAGTGGGCACCGGTTTTCGCGGCGCACGCGGCGCATGGATCGGCACCCTCGACGGCGATGGCCAGAACGACCCCGCCGACCTGCCGCGCATGCTCGACGAAGCGCAACGGCTGGGTGTCGATTGCGTCACCGGAGTGCGCGCCAAGCGCCAGGACACTGCCCTGCGCAAGTTTTCCTCGCGCGTCGCCAACCGCTTCCGCGACGCGATGACCGGCGATCGCGTCACCGACAGCGCCTGCGGCGTGCGTGTGCTGCGCGCCGCCTGCACCATTGAACTGCCCGTTTTCAATGGTCTGCACCGCTTCATGCCGACGCTGTTGCGGGCAAAGGGCTACAGCGTGGCCGAAACCGCTGTGAATCACCGTCCGCGCCTGCGCGGCGTCTCGAAGTACGGTGTGCATAACCGTCTGTGGCGCGGTATCCGCGACTGTTTCGGCGTGCGTTGGTTCGTTGCGCGCTCCGTGCCGGGGAACCGGCTGGGCGACTGACCCTGTCCGCGCGATGGGCGAAGCGGAACATGAGTCTGGGGACATCGATGATGATGTCGAACTCAATACCGTCGAACCGGGCCTGTCGCGCGAACTGAAGCGCATGCTCGGCCTGCTGGCCGGGGCCGCCGCCATTTTCGGGCTGTTCTATTTCACCCCGGTCGGCGCCATCGTCAGCGATGTGCAAACCCTGCGCACCTACCTCAAGGGCGACGACCTGTGGGCCGAACTCACCTTCATCGGTATCGTCACCGTGCTGGTCGCCATTGGCATGCCGCGCCTGCTCTTCTACGGGCTTGGTGGCCTGGCCTTTGGTTTCTGGCTAGGCCTGTTGCTGGCCCAGATCGGCTCGCTGGCAGGCTCCTTTCTGACTTTTTTCGCCATTCGCCACGGTGGCCGCGACCTGCTTGAGGCACGCTTTGGTCAGCACCGTTTCTTCAGCAAGATACTGCGCGTGCGCTCCTCGATCAAGGCGGTGGTGCTGATCCGCCAACTGCCGTTGCATGGCCTGATGATCACCGGCGGCTTGGCCCTGAGTCAGGTGACGACCCGCGTGTTCCTGCTCGGCACCTTCATCGGCTTCCTGCCGCAGGGCGTGCTAGCGACGTTGATCAGCAGCGGTGTCGTCGATGAAAAAGCCACCGAGGGTTTCGGCAAGCTGCTGATGGCAGGCGTGGTGCTGCTGGTCGGTGCCGGGCTGTTGTGGAGCAAGAAACGCCGGCAGAGCTGAATTCAGTGCGCCTCGTCCCAGTTCATCCCGACACCGACTTCGGCCAGTAGCGGCACCGACAACTGCGCAACCCCGGCCATCAGCGGCGGCAGGGCCGCCTTGACGCGATCCAGTTCGATTTCCGGTACTTCAAGGACGAGTTCATCATGGACCTGGAGGATGAGCCGTGACCGGCACTGCTCCCGGTCGAGCCAGCCCTGCACGGCGATCATCGCCAGCTTGATCAGGTCTGCGGCCGTGCCCTGCATCGGCGCGTTGATGGCCGCGCGCTCGGCGCCCTGGCGGCGACCGACGTTGCTGGAGCGGATCTCCGGCAGCCACAGGCGGCGGCCGAAGACGGTCTCGACATAGCCTTTTTCGCGGGCAGCGCTGCGCGTTTCTTCCATGTATCTGGCGACGCCGGGGTAGCGGGCGAAGTAGCGGTCCATGTAGGTTTGCGCCGACGACCGGTCGACATCGATCTGCTTGGCCAGCCCGAACGCCGACATGCCGTAGATCAGGCCGAAGTTGATGGCCTTGGCGGCGCGGCGCTGCTCGTTGCTGACTTCCAGCGGCGTGATGCCGAATACCTCGGCCGCCGTGGCACGGTGCACGTCCTCGCCGCGCGCGAAGGCGTCAAGCAGGCCGGCATCATTCGACAGGTGCGCCATGATGCGCAGTTCGACTTGCGAATAGTCGGCGCTGACGAGACGGCAACCCGGAGCCGCAATGAAGGCGGCGCGGATGCGGCGGCCTTCCGGCGTGCGGATCGGGATGTTTTGCAGGTTCGGGTCGCTCGACGCCAGCCGGCCGGTGACGGCGACGGCCTGCGAGAAACTGGTATGGACGCGGCCGGTGGCCGGATTGACCATCTTCGGCAGCTTGTCGGTGTAGGTGCCCTTCAATTTTGCGAGGGTGCGGTGCTCCAGCAGGCACCTGGGCAGCGGGTAGTCCTCGGCGAGCTTCGCCAGCACCTCTTCGTCGGTGGAGGGCGTGCCCGAAGGCGTCTTCTTCACCACCGGCAGGCCGAGGTTGGTGAAGAGAATTTCGCCGAGTTGCTTGGGCGAGTTGAGGTTGAAGGGCTGGCCGGCCAGCGCATGGGCTGTTGCCTCGATCTCCATCAGGCGGCGGCCGAGGGCATCGCTCTGCTGCGCCAGCACAGCGCTGTCGATGAGGATGCCGGCGCGCTCCATGCGGAACAGGATGTCGGCGACCGGCAGTTCGATGTCGCGGTAAAGCGCGTCGAGCCGTGTATCTGCCGCCAGCCGGGGGGCAAGCGCCTGGTGGACGCGCAGGGTGACATCGGCGTCCTCGGCGGCGTAAGTGGCGGCGCGCTCGACAGCCACCTGGGCAAACGAAATGCGGTTCACGCCCTTGCCGGTGACCTCGTCGTAGCTGATGGTTTTCAGGCCGCAGTGGCGCGTGGCGAGGGAGCCCAGGTCATGTGACTGGTTGGATTCCAGCACGTAGGATTCGAGCAGCGTGTCGTCGCTGATGCCGGCGAGCGTGATGCCGTGGTTGGCGAAGACATGGCGGTCGTACTTGAGGTGCTGGCCGACTTTCTTGTGACCGGGCGACTCCAGCCACGGCCGCAGTCTCTCCAATGCCGCGGCACGCGGCAACTGTTCCGCTGCGCCGGCATAGTCGTGCGCCAACGGCAGGTAGACGGCCCGGCCCGCTTCGATGCAGAAGGATAGGCCGACCAGTTGCGCCTGCATGGCGTCGAGCGCGGTGGTTTCGGTATCGAGGGCGACCAGCGCTGCGGCATCCAGTCGGGCCAGCCAGTCGGAGAGTTGTGTTTCGGTGAGGATGCAGGCGTAGCTGCTACGGTCCGGTTCGGCATCTTGAAAAGTCGGCGCTGGCAGGACGGCAGTTTTCTCCGGCATTTCTGCTCCCAGTTCGCGCAGCCAGCTCTTGAAATCGAGATCGCTGTAGATCGCCTTGAGCCGGGTCGTGTCCGGTGCCGCCGGGGTCAGTTCGATGGCCGGCAGGTCAAGGTCGCAGGCGACGGTGACGAGCTTCCGGCCCAGCGGCAGGAAGTCGAGGTGGGCACGCAGGTTGTCGCCGACCACGCCGCCGATCTCGGCCGCATGCGCCACCACGCCATCCAGCGAACCATACTCCGCCAGCCATTTGACGGCGGTCTTGGGGCCGACCTTGGCGACGCCGGGTACGCCATCCACCGCGTCGCCGACCAGCGCGAGGTAATCGACGATGCGCTCGGGCGGCACGCCGAATTTGGCCTGGACGCCGGCCGGATCGAGCGTTTCCTCCGACATGGTATTGACCAGAGTGACATGCCGATTCACCAGTTGGGCCAGATCCTTGTCACCAGTGGAAATGACGCAGTCTTCGCCGCGCGCCGTTGCCTGCGTCGCTAGCGTGCCGATCACGTCGTCGGCTTCGACCCCTTCGATGCACAGCAGCGGCCAGCCGAGCGCGCGGATGGCATCGTGCAGCGGCTGGATTTGCGCGACCAGATCATCGGGCATCGGCGACCGGTGGGCCTTGTAGTCGAAATACCATTCATCGCGGAAGGTCTTACCCTTGGCATCGAAAACGATGGCGCGCCGGTCGGCGGCCGGATAATCGGCGACCAGCCGGCGCAGCATGGACAGGACACCCTTGATCGCGCCGGTCGGAGCGTTCGCCGCATTGCGCAAGTCAGGCAGGGCATGAAAAGCGCGGTATAAATAGGAAGACCCGTCAACGAGCAGGAGCATGTGGAAGGTATGAGCGCAAAGGACAAACTGCCGAAGATTGCCGATCCCCGGCTGGCGGCGCCAGCATCGACGGCGCGCGAGGCCTGGCGGGTGTTTGGCATTATGTCAGAGTTCGTCGAGGCGACCGAACGCCTTGCCGGTGTCCGGCCGGCGGTGTCGATCTTCGGCAGCGCCCGCATTCCGCCCGATTCGCCCTGGTACCAGCACACCGAACGCATCGCCCGTCTGTTGTCGGATGCCGGTTTCTCGGTGATTTCCGGCGGCGGTCCCGGCGTGATGGAGGCGGCCAACAAGGGCGCCTATTTCGGCCAGAGTCCGAGCATTGGCCTCAACATCCAGTTGCCGATGGAACAGCAGACCAACCCCTACCAGGACATCTCGCAGAGCTTCCGCCACTTCTTCGCCCGCAAGTACATGTTCGTGCGCTTCGCCGCCGCCTATGTGGTGATGCCGGGCGGTTTTGGTACGCTGGACGAGTTGCTTGAAGCGCTGACGCTGATCCAGACCGGCAAGACACCGAAGATGCCGTTGATCCTGGTCGGCGATGGTTTCTGGAATGGCCTGCTCGACTGGTTCCGCGCGCGTCTGGTGGCCGAGGGCATGATCAACCCGGAAGACATGGACCTGATCCAGATCATCGACGAGCCCGAAGCGATCGTGGCGGCGATTTTCACGCATTACGAGACGCGCGGTTTCGACCACCTGCCGGCGGAACACGATCTGCTGCTGAATTTGTAGATAGAATGAACGCATTCCTTGGAGCAATGACCCCCATGCGCCTTCCTTCCTGCCGCCCCGTCCTGTTTGCGCTGCTGTTTGGCGCCGTTGTCCTGCCTGCCGTCGCGCAAACGCGTCCGCCCGATCTGATGCCGCTGCCCGAGCCGCCCCCGCCGCCACCGGGGATGGTGGATGATGCCACGCTCGAACCCCAGGTCACCATCAAGAAGCGTGGCGAGGACAAGGTCGAGGAATACCGCATGAACGGCAAGCTCTACATGATCAAGGTCACGCCCTCCAACGGCATGCCGCCCTACTATCTGGTGGACGCGAAGGGCGATGGCGGTTTCGTGCGTGAAGACATCGGTACCGGCGACAAGGGGATTTCCGTGCCGATGTGGGTCATTCACACCTTCTGAATCCCGACACCCGGCCCATGCAGGCGCGTTGCTTGCCGGCGGAGCGCGGAGTTTCGTGGTTGCGCGAGGGCTTTCGGCTCTTTCGGCGCAACCCACCCCTGATCACGGCACTGACACTGATTTACCTGCTGGTGGTGCAGATTCTGGCAGTGATCCTTCCGAGGGTTGGCCCCGTCCTGCTGCCGCTCATACTGCCCGCCCTGACGCTGCTGGTAGCCAATGGCTGTCGCCTGGTCGACCTCGGACAGCCGCCGACCAAGATCAACTTGCTGCATGGCCTGCTGGGCAATGGTCGCGCCATGTTGCGCCTGGGTGGCCTACAGCTAGCCGGGGCCGTGTTGCTGGTGCTCATCAACCTGGCGTTCAACGACGGCAACGATCCGCTGGCGAACCTTGAGGTACCGGTCACACCCAACATGGGCGAAGAAGGTGTGCTGGTGGCAGGCCCGGCCACGGACGAGGCGACCATGCTGGCGGCCCTGTTCCGCCTGATGCTGCTGGCCATGCCGCTGATCATTGCCTTCTGGTTCGCCCCCTTTCTGGCCGGCTGGGATCGGATCGCGCCCCTGAAAGCGGTGTTCTTCAGCGCGGTCGCCTCGTGGCGCAACTGGCGCGCGATGCTGATGTTCGGCCTCGCCGCCATCGTTCTGGCGGGAGTGGCTCCCGGTGTGATTTTGATTGCCCTCGGCCAGATTTCCGGCCTGTCGATGAATGCCGTGCTGGTGGTCATGCGCATGCTGCTGGTCTTCCTGATTGCACCGGTACTCACGGCCAGCATCTACATCAGCTATCGCGATATCTTTCATTCGGGTGTGGATGAAAACGCCTGAAGCCGTAGGCATTCTCGGCGGTACCTTCGATCCGGTTCACCTCGCCCATGTTGCGCTGGCCCGCGTGGCCAGCGAGAAGTTGCAACTCGCCGAAGTGTTATGGGTTCCGGCCGGGCAGCCACCGCACCGCAACCAGCCGCGAACCACTCCGGCCGACCGCTGCGCCATGGTGCAGGCCGCCATTGCCGCCGAGCCACGTTTTTCCCTCGATACCAGCGAGGCGGAACACACCATGCCCAGCTATACCGTGCATACTCTGGCACGCTTGCGCCAGCAGTTTGGGCTCGCCCGACCGCTGGTGCTGCTGATGGGGGCGGATGCCTTCCGCAGCTTGCCGAGCTGGCATCGCTGGCAGGATATCTTCACATTCGTCCATGTCGGGGTGGCGACCCGCCCGGGCTATCCGCTCGATGATTTCGCCGCGCCGCTGGCTGCGGAATTTGCCGCGCGTTGCCGTCCTGCCAACGCCGACTTTTCACACCTACCTGCCGGCACCATCGTGCCCTTCGAGCTCGTGGCCGGCACGGTCTCGGCCACCGAAGTGCGCCATATGCTGGCGACCGGCACCCCGCCGGAGCGTCTGCGCGAATTGCTGCCCGTGCCGGTTCTCGACTATATTCGCCAACATCACCTTTACGGCACCTGATACATGGACATCCGCAAACTGCAACGCATCGTCGTGGCCGCGCTCGAAGACATCAAGGGCAAGGACATTGAGGTCATCAACACGCTCAAGCTTTCTTCCCTGTTTGCCCGCATCGTCATTGTCAGCGCCAGCTCGTCACGGCAGGCCAAGTCACTGGCGCGCAATGTCTCCGAAAAGGTACGCGAGGCCGGCGGCGAGGTGATCGGCGTCGAAGGCGAGGATGGCGGGGAATGGGTGCTGGTCGATCTGGGCGATATCGTCGTGCATGTGATGCTGCCCAGCGTGCGCAACCACTACGATCTCGAATCGTTGTGGCAGAAACCGCGTCGTGCCGCGGCGCAAGCGCCGAAAAAGTGAGGCTCGTCGTGGTCGCCGTGGGCACGCGCCTGCCGGACTGGATGAATGCCGGTTTCGCCGAATACGCGAAGCGCTTGCCGCGCGAACTGCCGCTCGAGCTCATTGAAATCAAGCCGGAACCGCGTACCACCGGGAAAACCGTCGACGCCATGATGGCCGCCGAGGCAAAACGCATCGAGGCCGCCCTGCCGGCCCGTTGTTGGCGCATCGTCCTTGACGAACGCGGCGAAACACTCGATACGCGTTCCCTGGCGGCGCGGCTTGATGACTGGCAGGCAGGCGGGGAGGATGCGGCTTTCCTGATCGGCGGGCCGGATGGCCTCGATCCCGCACTGAAAAATGGCGCTCAGGAACGTCTGCGCCTCTCCTCACTGACCCTGCCGCACGGGTTGGCCCGCGTGGTGCTGGCCGAGGCGCTCTACCGGGCCCACAGCCTGCGGCAGGGCCACCCCTATCATCGCGACTCACGCTGATCCATGGCCACCCTCGAACCCCGCATCTACCTCGCCTCCCAGAGTCCGCGCCGCCGCGAACTGCTCGCGCAGATCGGTGTGCGTTTCGACCTGCTACTGTTTCGCACGGGCCCGCGTGCCGATGCGGAAACCAAGGAGGAGGTTTACCCCGGCGAATTGCCCGAAGCCTATGTATTGCGTGTCGCCATCGCCAAGGCGCGCCACGGCGCCGACTTGCTGGCCCGTCGCCGGTTGCCGCCGCGCCCCGTGCTGGCGGCCGACACCACGCTCGACGTCGAGGGTGCCATCATCGGCAAGCCGGTCGATAATGTCGACGCAGCGGCGATCTTGCAGCGGCTCTCCGGTCGCGGCCATCGCGTCCTGACCGCCATCGCCATGGCCTCTGGCGACCGCTGCGAGTCGCGTTTGTCGGTGAGCGATGTCCGTTTCCGGCCCCTGTCTGCCGACGAGATTCGCGCCTACGTCGCCAGCGGCGAGCCGCACGACAAGGCTGGCGCTTACGGCATCCAGGGGCGGGCGGCGATCTTCATCGAGGAAATTCGCGGCAGCCACTCCGGCATCGTCGGCCTGCCGCTGTGCGAAACCGCGTTGCTGTTGCGCACATTCGGTTATCCGGCATGAATGAGGAATTCCTCATTAACCTGACCCCGCAGGAAACGCGGGTCGCCCTCATGCAGCAGGGCGCCGTGCAGGAACTGCACATCGAGCGCACCGGTGGGCGCGGCATTGTCGGCAACCTTTACCTCGGGCGCGTCGTGCGCGTGTTGCCGGGCATGCAGTCGGCCTTCATCGAAGTCGGCCTCGAGCGCACCGCCTTCCTGCACGTCGCCGACATCTGGTGCGAAAAAAACAGCAGTCTGCGGCCGATCGAGCGCCAGATCGCCGAAGGCGAAACCCTCATGGTGCAGGCCCTCAAGGACCCAATCGGCACCAAGGGCGCTCGCCTGTCGACGCAGATTTCGCTGGCCGGTCGCCTGTTGGTCTATTTGCCGCAGGAACGCCACATCGGCATCTCGCAGAAGATCGAGGACGAGGCCGAACGCGAGCTGCTGCGCGAACGCATCCAGAAGCTGCTGGCGCCCGACGAAACGGGGGGCTTCATCGTCCGTACCATGGCCGAAAACGCTGCCGACGAGGAACTGGCGCTCGACATCGCCTACCTACGCCGGCTCTGGCAGGAGATCCGCCACCGCGCCCGGACCCTGTCGGCCCCTGCTAGGCTGCACCACGATCTGACCCTCGCCCAACGTGTGCTACGCGATCTCGCCGGGCCAGAAACTGCACGCATCATCGTCGATTCACGTGAGAACTTCCAGAAACTCTCGGCCTTCGCGCACGAATACATGCCGCCGCTCACACCACTGCTGGCGCATTACACCGGCGAACGGCCGCTCTTCGACCTCTATGCCGTTGAGGACGAAATCCAGAAGGCACTGTCACGCCGCGTCGACCTCAAGTCGGGGGGCTACCTGATCATCGACCAGACCGAAGCCATGACGACCATCGACGTCAATACCGGTGCCTACGTCGGGAATCGTTTCGGCGGCAACTTCGACGACACCATCTTCAAGACCAACCTCGAAGCGGCTCAGACCATCGCCCGCCAACTGCGACTACGCAACCTGGGTGGCATCATCATCATCGACTTCATCGACATGGAATCCGCCGAGCACCAGGAAGCCGTGCTGGGCGAACTCAACAAGGCACTGGCGCGCGACCACACCCGCATCACGGTGAACGGCTTTACCCAGCTTGGCCTGGTCGAACTGACGCGCAAGCGTACGCGCGAGTCGTTGGCGCAGATTCTCTGCGCGCCGTGCCCCACCTGTGGCGGTCGCGGCGTGGTCAGGACAACCCAGACGGTGGCCTATGAGATTTTGCGCGAGTTGCTGCGCGAAGCCCGCCAGTTCTCGGCCCGCGAAATGCGTGTGCTGGCGGCTCCGGCGGTGATCGACCTGTTTCACGACGAGGAATCCCAGGCGCTGGCCATGCTGTCCGATTTCATCGGTCGGCCGATTTCGCTACAGGCCGAGTCAAGCTGCACCCAGGAACAGTACGATATCGTCCTGATGTAATAACCCCAAAAATGAGGAGAGACCCATGAAAACAGCCAACCCCGATTTCGACAGCCTGTTGCCTGCCGCGAACCTGACACGGCGCGGCTTTGTAGTCACTGCCCTGGGGGCCGGCTTTGCGCTGGCCGTGCAACCGGTCATGGCGCAAACGGCCATCAAGACCGAGTCTTCCGGACTACAGGCTGGCGAAGTCAAGATCGGCGAACTGGCGGCGTACCGTGCCCAGCCTGAGGGCGGAAAAAATCTGCCGACCATCCTCGTCGTTTCGGAAATCTTCGGCGTGCATGAATACATTGCCGATGTCTGCCGGCGACTGGCCAGACTGGGCTACCTGGCCATCGCACCCGAACTGTTCGCCCGCCACGGCGATCCGCGCAAACTTACGAACATCCAGGAAATCCTCTCCGCCATCATCGCCAAGGTAGCCGATCGGGAAGTGATGGCCGATCTCGATACCTGCGCCAATTGGGCGAAGAACAATGGCGGTGATCCGGCCCGGCTGGGCATTACCGGCTTCTGCTGGGGCGGGCGCATTACCTGGTTGTATGCCGGCCACAATCCGGCGGTTAAAGCGGGGGTTGCCTGGTATGGCCGCATCGATGGCGAGATGAACGACCGCACCCCGCGTTGGCCGCTCGATATCGCGGACGAACTCAAGGGCGCCGTGTTGGGACTCTACGGCGGCAAGGATCAGGGCATTCCGCTTGACGATGTGGAGGCAATGCAGGCCGCACTGGCCAAGAGCGGCGGCAAATCGCAACTCCATGTTTACCCCGACGCGCCGCATGCCTTCCATGCCGACTACCGCCCCACTTACCGCAGGGAAGCGGCCGAAGATGGCTGGGGTCGCCTCCAGGTCTGGTTCAAGCAGAACGGCGTTTAAGGCCGTCCCGCCGGAGCCGAGTTTTTTCGGCTAGCGGATCGGCAGGTAATCCGTCACGTTTTCCCAGCGGCCGTTACGGATCTGCGCGACACGTACCTGGCCCAGCGCGAGGTGGTTGGTAGGAGAGAAGGCGATGGGCTGGCTGCCGAAGAAATCGCGGGTCGTCCGTAATTGCTCCAGCGCGGCGGAAACCTTCTGCAGCGTCGGTTGCGGGCCGGCGGCGTGCAAGGCGCGCACGAACAGGTCGGTACCCACCCAGGTGTAAACATCCCAGGTGTTCGGCTCGGTGCGGAATTTTTCCTTGTAGCGGACGATCCAGTCGGCGAGGGCGCGGTTAGCTCCCTCAGCCTCGGGTTGCGGCACCAGCGCCACCGCATATAGCCCGTCCATCGCCGCGCCACCGAGCTGCGGCACCTGCGCGGTGTAGCCGGAGGCGGTGACCATCATCGGTACCTGCCAGCCGCCGCGCCGCGCCTCGGTGTAGGCGCCGATGGTCTCGCGCACCACCGTGCCGAGCACGACGAAGTCGCAGCCGGCCGCCTTGAGGCGGGCGATCTGCGAGGAGAAGTCGGTGGCGCCGCGCTTGTAGCTGCTCTGCTCACACCACTGGAGGCCCAGTTCGTCCAGCAACGTCTCGATGCCGCGCTGCACCTCGCGGCCCATGTCATCGTCCTGATAGAGGATGCCGACGCGCCTAAAGCCGTTTTCCTTGATCAGGTGGCGCGCGCCGGGCGGTACTGACAGCGTGTAGGACGGGCTCATGCCGAACTTGAGCGGATGCACCGGTTCATAAACCTGCGACAGCGGCGCGCCGGGAAACAGGTGCAGCACGCCGGCTTCGACGAAGCGCGGCATGGTCGCCATTACCACCGGCGAGCCAAGGTTGTGGATGGCCGCGAAGATGCCCTGGCCTCCCAGCAGCTTCTCGGTGGCGAGCACGCCCCGCTTCGGGTCGTAGCCGGTGTCCTCGACCAGCAGTTTCAGTTGCCGGCCATGCACACCGCCGCGGGCGTTCTCCTCGTCGAAGCGCATCTGCGTACCGTTGCGAAAATGGACGCCGAGCGAGGCGATGGGGCCAGACAGGTCCTGCAGGCTGCCGACCCGAATCTCGGTCGGGGTGATGCCGCCGGCACGGGTGGCCAGCGACAGGAAAGCAAGGCAGAGGAACAGCAGGCGCATTGTCGGACTCCGGGAAAGTGGTGGCCGATTATAGTGAACGCAGCCAGCCGGCCAGCCCGGCCGGCGCGAAGCGCAGGCTGAGGACCAGCACCAGCCCGAAGGCGAACAGTTCAAGCCCGGCCGGGGGCAGTGCGGCTGGCCAGGCGTCGCGCAGCAGGCCGATCGCCTGCGGCAGGGCGATCAGGAACAGGGCGCCGAGCACGATGCCGGTGCGCGTTCCGAGCCCACCGATCACCAGCATCATCAGGAGTTCGATCGACATCACCCAGTCGAACTGTTCGGGGCTGACGAAGCGGAGCTGATGGGCATACAGCGCGCCGGCGATCCCGCCCAATGCGGCGGCGAGCAGCAATGCCTGTACTTTCATTGCCGGCGAACTGGCGCCGAGCACGGCGGCGGCTGTGCTGTCCTCGCGCAGGGCGACCCAGGCGCGGCCGCTACTGGAATCAAGTACGCGGCCGAGCAGCCACAGGGCCGTCAGCGCCAGACTCCCGGCCAGCCAGAACAAGGTAGCCGGATCGAGAGCGGGGATGCTCAGCCCGGCATTGCCGCCGGTTAGCGCCTCCCAGCGAGTGAGTACTTCCTGAACGATGAAGCCGAAACTGAGGGTGGCAATGGCGAAAGCGATGCCGGAGAGCCGCCGCGCCGGCCAGGCGGCCAGCAGTCCAACGCCCGCCGCGAACAGCCCGGCGGCTGGCATGGAAAGCACGAACGGCCAGCCTTGCGTGTTCAGGATCGCCTCGGTATAGGCGCCCACGCCGATGAAGGCGGCGTGACAGAGCGACAACTGGCCGGCATAGCCCGCCAGCAGCATCAGGCCCGTACCGGCGACGATGTAGGTGGCGACGAAACCGAGTTGCGCGATCCCCCAGGTCGGCAATATGAATGGCGCGGTGGCCAGCACGAGCAATAGGGGTATGAACCTGCGCATCAGGTATTTTCCTGCTGCTGGCCGAACAAGCCGGCGGGTCGCCACAGCAGCACCGCAAGCACCAGCAGCCAGGCAGCGACATCCTTAATACCGTCGGGCGCGTAGAAGCCGGCGAAGGATTCCACCAGCCCGAGCAACAAGCCGCCCGCCACGGCGCCACCGATGCTGCCGAAACCGCCGATCACGGCGGCCGGCAGGGCCTTGATGCCGATCAGGCCCATCTGGGCATGCACGAAGGTAATGGGGGCCAGCAGTACGCCCGCAAGCGCCGCCAGCCCGGCACCCAGCGCCCAGGCGAGGCCATGCATGCGGCCCGGCGCGATGCCGACCAGCCGCGCGCCGAGCGGATTCTGCGCGGTGGCGCGCAGCGTCTTGCCGGGCGTGGCAAAGCTGAAAAAAGCGAACAGCAGCCCGCCAACCAGCGCGGTGACGGCGATGACCAGCAGGTGGTCGGCAGCCACCGGCACGCCGGCGACAGTGGCGACCTGGCCGGCGAAAGGCGTCGGCATGGCATGGGTTTCGGCGCCTGCACCGGGCAGCATGGTGATGCCGCCTTTGAGCATGAAGCCCAGCCCGAGGGTGGTCATCACGATGGGGATATGTACTTGGCCGGTCAGCGGTCGCAGGATGACTCGCTCGGCGAGCAGGCCGAACAGTGCGCAGGCCAGTGCCGCCCCGGCCAGTGCCAGCCACCACGGCCAGCCGGAACTGACCAGCGCCAGCCCTACAAAGCCGCCCAGCATCATCAGTTCGCCGTGGGCGAAGTTCACCACGGTCGTTGCCTGGTAGATCAGGGCGAAGCCGAGCGCCACCAGCGCATAGACGCAGCCGAGGGCGATGCCGGCGATGGCGAGGGGCAGAAAGGCATCCATGCGCTATTGAACCATGCCCTACAAAAAAGTCGGCGCTGGCAGGACGGCATGCCGACACAAACGCTTACACCTGTGCTGTCAGCGGCGTGCGTGGCGGCGCGTTTTTACCGGCATGGAGGTCATCATGAAAAAACTGTCCCTTACCCTGCTTGCCGGCCTGTTGCTGGTCACGTCATTACCCGCCGCTGCCGATTCCTATCGCCATGATCGCGGTTGGCATCGGCCACCCCCAGCCGCGCGCCATCACCCGCCCCCTCGTCACTTCGACAACCGCCTGGCCTGGGGCGTGGGCGCCTTGGCGCTGGGTGGAGTGCTCTGGTCGATCCAGGCCTCTCAGCCACAAATGGTTCCAGTAGCGCCGGCATACGTGGCACCTCCCGTCGCACCGCCGCGCGGCGTCTGGTATTACTGCGACGCCTATGGTGCCTACTACCCCAATGTTGGGCAGTGTCCCGGCGGCTGGCGGGCCGTGCCGGCGTACTAGTCGAAGTAGGTGCGCGCTTCCTCGAAGCGCGTGGCAAACCAGCTGCGCGTCAGGTTCTCGGTGCGCACCTTGCCGTTGCTGTTGGGGGCGTGGATGAAGCGCCCGTCGCCGATGTAGATGCCGACGTGCGAATAGGGCCGGTTGCGCGTATTGAAGAACACCAGGTCGCCGGCCCGTAAATCCTTCGTACTCACGGGCCGACCGGCGCGGGCGATGTCGGCCGCCGAACCCGTCAATGGAATGCCCGCCGCCTGTTGATAGACATGGCTGACCATTCCGCTGCAATCGAGCCCGGCTTCGGGATTCTTGCCGCCAAAGCGGTAGCCGGTATCGATCAGCCCGAGCGCGAAGATCACCACATCATGCGCGCGCGGGTCCGTCGGCCGCGAGCTTGCTGACTGTAGCTCGGCCGGTGCGGAAGACCAGAAGCCGAGATGGCCGCAGCCGACAAGTAGCAGCAAAATGAGGAGGGAGGGCAGACGCATCGGCGAATCCTATTCCGGTAGACTCGTTCGCAGACCGGAAAACAAAGGAGCCATGGCCATGCAATTACGCGATCCGCAACTCTTCCGCCAGCAGGCGTATGTCGCTGGCGCCTGGATGGGTGCCGATAACGGCGCCACGGTGGCAATCCGCAATCCGGCGACGGGCGAGATGCTGGCACAGGTGCCTGACATGGGCGCCGCCGAAACCCGCCGCGCCATCGAAGCGGCCAATGCCGCCTGGCCGGCCTGGCAGGCACTGACGGCCAAGCAGCGCAGCGCGATCCTGCGCACCTGGTTTGACCTGATCGTCGCCCATGCCGACGATCTGGCGCGGCTAATGACCTCCGAGCAGGGCAAGCCGCTGGCCGAAGCGCGCGGCGAGGCGCTCTATGCGGCGAGTTTCGTCGAATGGTTTGCCGAGGAGGCAAAGCGTACCTATGGCGACGTGATTCCCCAAACGGTGGCGAACCAGCGTCTGATCGTGCTGAAGCAGCCGGTCGGCGTCTGCGCGGCGATCACGCCGTGGAATTTTCCGGCGGCGATGATCACCCGCAAGGTGGCGCCAGCGCTGGCAGCCGGCTGCCCGGTGATTGTCAAACCGGCCGAGCAGACGCCCCTGACCGCACTGGCGCTGACGGTGCTGGCGGAACGGGCCGGCTTCCCGTCCGGAGTGTTCAACGTGCTGACCAGTTCGGCCGCCAATGCGCCCTTGATTGGCGGCGAGCTGACCGCCAACCCCATCGTGCGCAAGCTGTCGTTCACCGGCTCCACCGAGGTCGGCCGGCTGCTGATGGCGCAGTGCGCGCCGACGCTGAAGAAGATCTCGCTCGAACTCGGCGGCAACGCGCCCTTCATCGTCTTCGACGACGCCGATATCGATGCCGCCGTGGCGGGCGCAATGGCCTCGAAATACCGCAACGCCGGGCAAACCTGCGTCTGCGCCAACCGCCTGCTGGTGCAGGCCGGTATTTACGAGGAATTCGCTGCCAGGCTCGCTGCTCAGGTGGCCACCTTAAAAGTCGGCGCTGGCGAGACGGCAGGTGTGCAGCAGGGGCCGCTGATCAACGCGCAGGCGCTGGCCAAGGTCGAGGCCCATGTCGCCGATGCCGTGGCGCTGGGTGCGCGCGTGCTCACGGGCGGCAAGCGTCATGCGCTGGGCGGCACCTTTTTCGAACCGACGGTGCTGGCTGATGTCACGCCGGCGATGCGTTGCGCGCGCGAGGAAACTTTCGGCCCGGTGGCGCCCTTGTTCAAGTTTGCGGACGAAGCCGAGGCAATTGCGCTGGCGAATGCCACGGAATACGGTTTGGCCGGCTACTTCTACGCGCGTGACCTGGCGCGGGTGTGGCGGGTGGCCGAGGCGCTGGAATACGGCATGGTCGGCGTCAATGTCGGGCTGATCGCCAACGAGGTAGCACCCTTCGGTGGGGTCAAGCAGTCGGGTATCGGCCGTGAGGGCGCGAAATACGGGATCGAGGAATACCTCGAAATCAAATACGTCTGTCTAGGACTGTAACTTGGCCGCGCTGCTGGCGGCGCCGGTCCAGCCACCAGGCCAGCATCGGCAGGGCGACGAAAGAACCCGGCATGGCCAGCAACACCAGATAGGGCGAAAGGTAGGCGAGCGCGTGCAGTTGTTCGATCAGTTCGTGGCGCTCGTCCACCGACCACTGCCCGCCGTTGCGATGCTTCATCAGCAAGGGCATCATGCCCTTGACCTTGCTCAGTTCGGCGGTAAGCTTGTGCCGCTCGCGTTCCTGCGCTGCCAGCACATGGCGAACGAAAACCGGCGAAGAGCGCTGCCCCATACCCGTTACTGCTAGCTGGCGTTGGCAGGCGCGTTGGTGGACGTGTTCAACCAGCGTTCGCTATCGCTCCACAACCGCCAGGCGAGGAAGGCACGCCGTCCCCAGCGCCAAGTGAAACGACGCACGCCCGGCCGCGCAGCCAGCAGGATCGCACCTGCGCCAACGACGATTTCCGGGTGCTGCCTGACCCAGCGCGCACCGGCCTGAACCTGGTCGGCGGCGTCAAACAAGGGAGTGAGCCCGTCAGCATGGCTTGCCAGCGCCGTACGCTGGGCGTTCGATGCCAGCAACAGACGCTGCTTGGTCAATGCCAGTTCGATCGCGCTCATGCCCGTTCATCCTGCTGCGTCAGCATGGCCTGATCGCGCCGCAATTCCGTCAGGCTGGCGGCGAATAGCTGCGAACCTTGCCGCGCCAGACGCAAGGCCATGCCGATGGCGATCCCGGCGGCACCGAGAAACAGGGCGGAAAAGACCCCAAGGGCCAGCACGCGGTGACTGTCCCACAGCAGAACCGTAAAGAAAACAGCCAGAAAAATCAGGCCGGCGACACCGAGCAGTACCGCCGCAATCGCCCAGACCAACAGGCCGCTGATGCGGCCAACTTCCTCCTGTGCCTCAATCTTCAGCAGTTCGAGGCGGGTACGCGCCAACGCGACCGAAGTGGTCGCGAAGCCGCGCAAGGAAGCAAGAAGTCCGGGCGAACTAATGGTCAACTGCGGTTCAACGACGACCGATCAGCAGGCCGACGATGAAGCCGAACCCGGCGGCAATCCCGACGGAGCGCCAGGGATTGTCATGCACATAGTCATCGGTGGCATGTCCGACCTGCTTGGCCTTGTCGACAACAACGGCTTCGGCATCGGCAATGCGCACTTTCGCTTCGGCCAGGCGGGCCTGAATCTTGGCACGCACGTCGGTGGCCTTGTCCCCGGCCTGGCTGGCCGTGGCACGCAGGAGTTCTTCGGCATCGGCGACAACAACCTTGAAGTCGGCGATCAGTTTGTCTTTGTTGACATCGGTTGCAGTGGTCATTTGAGTCTCCTTGCTTTTGAGGGTGTTGCTTGCAATTGCATTTTCGCACAGCTTGACGATGGAATCATGTTGACCAAGCGTAATCGACCATCAGCGGAGCATGATCGGAAAAACGCTGTTCCTTGTAAACAATAGCCTGTCGCGCCGCCGATGCAAGCCCGGGGGTAGCGAGCTGGTAGTCGATGCGCCAGCCGACGTTTTTCGCCCACGCCTGGCCGCGGTTCGACCACCAAGTATAGGCTTCCCCCTCCGCATCGGGGTGGATCAGCCGATAGGCGTCGGTCCAGCCCAGTTCCGCCTTGACACGCTCGATCCACACTCGTTCCTCGGGCAGAAAGCCGGAATTCTTCTGGTTCGATTTCCAGTTCTTCAGGTCGATTGCCGTCGGCGCGATATTCCAGTCCGCACAGATGACGATTTCACGGTCCGTCTGCTTCGCCTCGGCCCGCAGTGCGGCGAGGTGGGGATAGAAAACGTCCATGAAACGGAATTTGGCGGCCTGGCGTTCGGGCGAGGATGAGCCGGAAGGAACATAGAGGGAAATGACCGACAACCCTGGCCAGTCGGCACGCAAATAGCGGCCCTCGGCATCGAACTCGGCGACTCCGATGCCGGCGATTACGCGTTCGGGGGCGCGTCGGACGTAGATGCCGACGCCACTGTAACCTTTTTTCTCGGCGTAATGGAAGTGGCCCGTCAGGTACCCCACCTGGCGCATTTCGGCCGACAGGTCGGCGTCCTGCGCCTTGAGTTCCTGCACGCAGACAATGTCTGCATCCTGCGTCGCCAGCCAGTCAAGCCAGCCTTTGCGGGTGGCGGAGCGGATGCCGTTGAGATTCAGCGTGACGATTTTCAGCATGTACAATCACCTTCACCATGAGTGCCAGAGATTTTAGTCAGGACTTCATCGCCTTCGCTTGCGAACAGGGCGTATTGCGCTTCGGCGAATTCAAGACCAAGGCGGGGCGGCTCTCCCCGTATTTCTTCAATGCCGGCCTGTTCAACGACGGTTCAGCACTGGCGCGGCTGGCCGACTGCTATGGTGCAGCGATTCTGGCTGCCGATCTCAAGTTCGACATGCTGTTCGGTCCGGCCTACAAGGGCATCCCCCTGGTTGCGGCAATAGCCATCAAACTGGCGGAGCGTGGCTGCAATCTCCCCTTTGCCTTCAACCGCAAGGAAGCCAAGGATCATGGCGAGGGTGGCTCGTTGATTGGCGCGCCGCTCACCGGTCGTGTGTTGATCGTCGATGACGTGATTTCGGCCGGCACTTCGGTGCGCGATTCGGTCGACATCATCCATGCCAACGGGGCCATCCCGGCCGGCGTCGTGATCGCCATCGATCGTCAGGAGCGCGGTACGGGTACCTTGTCGGCGGTGCAGGAAGTGGAGATGACCTTGGGCATGCCGGTAGTGGCAGTGGCACGGCTTACGGACGTGATCGACTATCTCGCCGGCCAGCCGGTGCTCGAACAGAACCTTGCGGCCGTGCGCCGCTATCGGGAGACCTACGGTGTCGTCTAGAAAATCCCTTGCCATTTTCCTGCTGGGCCTGGGCCTGGCTGCTCCTGCCTTTGCGCGCATCACCTGCTGTGAGGTCGATGGCAAGCGCACCTGTGGCGATCCGCCGCCCTCTCAGTGCCTCAGCCGGGCCAAGACCGAATTTACCAAGGGCGGGGTCGCCAAGGAAGTGGGGGCACCCCTGACGGCGGAGCAGAAAGCTGCGCGCAAAGCCGAGGGGGTGCTTGCCGCCGAGGAAAAGAAGAAAGCCGCGGAGATGGGGCGGCGCGACCGGGCGCTGCGCGACAGCTACACCTCGCCGCAGGATATCGACAAGGCACGCGACCGGGCCGTTGCCGAAATCGAGAAGAACGCCGAACAGACCAAGAACCGCCTTGACGCTGCCCAAAATAAGCAGGTCAAGCTCAATCAGGAAAAAGAGTTCTATCAGAAGAAGGTGCTGCCGGCGAACCTGCAAAGCCAGATCAAGGACAACGAGGCCGAGATCGCTGCCCAGCAAAAGGCCTTACAACAGAAGGACGCCGACATCGAAGCCGTCAAATCCCGCTTCGATGTCGACAAGAAGCGTTACAGCGAAATCACGGGTAAGAAGTAGCGCCGTCCCGCCAGCGCCGACTTTTTAGCCGGCCAGCTTTTTCTTCAGCAGGTCATTCACCTGCTGCGGGTTGGCCTTGCCCTGGGTCGCCTTCATGATCTGGCCGACCAGCGCGTTGAAGGCCTTGTCCTTGCCGGCGCGGAATTCCTCGACCGACTTGGGATTGGCGGCGAGTACCGCGTCGATGATCGGTTCGATGGCTAAGGCATCGGAGACCTGCTTCAGCCCGCGCGCCTTGATGATCGCATCGGCATCCTGGCCCTCGCCATTCCATAGCACCTCGAAAACCTCCTTGGCGATCTTGTTCGAGATCGTCCCGTTGGCAACGCACTCGATTAGGCCGACCAGCATCTCGGGCGTGAGCGGAGAACTCGCGATGTCCTGTCCCGATTCGTTGAGCTTGGCCGTTAGTCGGCCGGCGATCCAGTTCGCGATCAGCTTGGGCGTAGCGAGATTCTTCGCGCATGCGAGCGCGACGCTGTGCTCGAAAAAGGTGGCGATTGCGGGGGCGGCAGTCAGCGTCGCGGCATCGTAGGGCGACAGCCGGTGCTCGGCCTCGAACCGGGCCTGCATCTGCTGCGGCAATTCGGGCAGGCCTGCCCTGACTTCGGCGATCCACTCTGGCTTGATCTCCAGCGGCAGCAGGTCGGGGTCGGGAAAGTAGCGGTAGTCGTGGGCGTCTTCCTTGCTGCGCATGGCGCGCGTCGCACCGGTATCGGGATCGAACAGCACGGTGGCCTGGTGGATGGCGCGGCCCTCTTCGATCTCGTTGATCTGCCACTGGATTTCGTAGTCGATGGCCTGTTGCAGGAAACGGAAGGAGTTGAGGTTCTTGATCTCGCGACGCGTGCCGAGTGGCGCGCCGGGGCGGCGCACCGAGACGTTGGCATCGCAGCGGAAACTGCCTTCCTGCATGTTGCCGTCGCAAATGCCGATCCAGGTGACCAGACTGTGCAACGCCTTGGCGTAGGCGACGGCTTCCGCGCTGGAACGCATGTCGGGTTCAGTGACAATTTCCAGCAACGGCGTGCCGGCCCGGTTCAAATCGATGCCGGTCTTGCCATGAAAATCCTCATGCAGCGACTTGCCGGCATCCTCTTCAAGGTGTGCGCGGGTCAGGTGCACGAACTTTTCCTGATCACCCACATGGATAGCCAGCCCGCCACCCGAGACGACAGGCAACTCGAACTGGCTGATCTGGTAGCCCTTGGGCAGGTCGGGGTAGAAGTAGTTCTTGCGCGCGAAAATGGAGCGCTCGGCGATCCGGGCGCCGACGGCAAGGCCGAACTTGATGGCACAGACGACGGTATCGCGGTTGAGCACCGGCAGCACGCCAGGCAGGGCGATATCCACCGCGCAGGCCTGGCGGTTGGGTTCGGCGCCGAAGGCGATGCTCGCCCCAGAAAATATCTTGGATTTTGTCTGCAACTGGGCATGGGTTTCCAGCCCGATCACGACTTCCCACTGAGCTTCCCGCTGACTCATACATCACCCTTTATGAACAACTGCCCTTCCGGTTATCGACCAGAATGGGCCAGAGATAGTCGACCGAGCTGCCGCTGCACTCGGCACGGCAGTCGCGGAAGGCCACGGTGACCTGGTCGCCCTGCTCCCACAGATTGACCTTGCATCCACTGTGTTTGGCTACCAGCAAAACGATCGGCGCGGATGCCGTCTGCTGGAAGTCCTGCAATTTGAAACTGCAATCGCCCTGCTTCGGCACGCTGACGTTTGCCTCGAAACGCCTGACGTTCGACTCCTTGACATCGAGTCTCAGCTTGCCGCGATAGCCGTCCGGGTCGCGGAAACTGCAGCCGGCTTTGGCGTTCAGTGGCCGGGTGTCGATTGGCTTGAGCTGGCGGTTGGCGAGATGCTTGAGCGTATCGTTGCGAAGCGCAGGTTTGGCGTCGGGACTGCGTTCCGGGACGCTGGTGCTGATCGTCGGCGGCGGTTCGGGCGCGGCACAGGCTGCCAGCCATGCCACCGATAGCAGCGCAAGCGCGCGTCGCAGGCGCATCATGCGGCAAAAGCCGCCGGCACGCGCACGTGCCAGTCGGTCGCCTGCTGGTAGCGATGGGCGGCATTCAGCATGCGGGCTTCGCCGAACCACGGCCCGATCAATTGCATGCCGACCGGCAGATTTTGGTCGAAGCCGCAGGGAATCGACATGCCCGGCAGGCCGGCGAGGTTGACGGCGATGGTGTAGATGTCGGAGAGATACATCTGCACAGGGTCGGCCGCCTTTTCCCCGAACCTGAAGGCTACCGAGGGGGCCGTCGGGCCCATGATCACGTCACATTCCCGGAAGGCCGCAGAAAAGTCGGCCGCGATGAGACGGCGGATCTTCTGCGCCTTGAGGTAGTAGGCGTCGTAGTAGCCGTGCGAGAGTACGTAGGTGCCGATCAGGATGCGGCGCTTGACTTCGGCACCAAAGCCCTCGGCACGGCTCCTGGCATACATGTCGTTCAGATCGGCATAGTCGGCGGCGCGATGCCCATAGCGCACGCCGTCGAAGCGCGACAGATTGGAACTGGCCTCGGCCGGCGCAATGACGTAGTAGGCCGGCACCGACAGACCAGAATTGGGCAGATCGACTTCGACGGTGGTCGCGCCAAGCTTGCGGTATTCGTCAAGCGCTGCCTCGACCGCAGCGCGCACGCCGTCGTCCATGCCGGCGGCAAAAAACTCGCGTGGCAATCCGATCCGCAACCCAGCGAGTGGTTTATCGAGGTCGCGGGTGTAATCCTCCGTGGGCCGCTCCAGCGAGGTTGAGTCGCGCGGGTCGAAGCCGGCCATGGCATTGAGCATTAGCGCGCAGTCCTCAGCCGACTTCGCCAGCGGCCCGCCCTGGTCCAGCGACGAGGCGAAGGCGATCATGCCATAGCGGGACACCACACCGTAGGTGGGCTTGAGGCCGGTCAGGCCGCACAGTGCGGCAGGCTGGCGGATCGAGCCGCCCGTATCGGTGCCGGTGGCGGCGGGCAGCAGTCGCGCGGCAATCGCCGCCGCCGAACCGCCCGAGGAACCGCCCGGCACGCGTTCCAGGTCCCAGGGGTTCTTCACCGGGCCGAAGTACGAGGACTCGTTGGAAGAGCCCATGGCGAACTCGTCCATGTTGCACTTGCCCACCAGCACCATGCCAGCCGCCTTGAATTTCTCGACCACCGTGGCATCGTAGGGCGACACGAAATTGTCGAGAATCTTCGAGCCGCAGGTGGTCCGCCAACCCTCGGTACAGAAAATATCCTTGTGGGCCAGGGGGATGCCGGTCAATGCCGCCGTCCCGCCAGCGCCGAAATTTTTATCGGCCGCATGGGCTGCGGCGAGCGCTTTATCGCGATCAATGGTCACAAAAGCATTGAGTGCCGGGTTGTATCGCTCGATACGGTCGAGGAACAGCGTGGTCAGTTCGACGCTGGAAATCTTCCTAGTTGCCAGTGCGGTGGCGAGCTCTTTCAGGGAAGAATTGATCATTCGATCACCTTCGGTACCAGGTACAACCCCGCTTCGGCTTCAGGCGCGATGGCCTGGAAGGCGTCGCGGCGGTCGGCTTCGGTGACGGCATCACGGCGCAGGCGCTGCACCACGTCGACGGCATGCGCCATTGGTGCGATACCCTCGGTGTTGACCGCCTGCAGCTGCTCGACGAAGGCGAGGATGCCATTCAGCTGCATGCGGGTCTGTTCGGTTTCGGCGGGGGAGATTTCGATGCGTGCCAGGCGCGCGATGCGGCTGACATCGTCCAGGCTCAAGGACATGATTTTTCGGGAATGACCGGGCTAAGGGAGCGGGTAAAGGGCAGTTTCAGGAGCTTATTGCAGCATTTAATTCACGCAGCGCATTAGGGTATCATAAGGGTCATCTTCAACGGCAGTGTCGGCAACATCCGCGACGCTGCCTTTTGCTTATTCAGGATTCCGATGTTCGCCTTTTTCCGCTCCTATTTTTCCAACGACCTGGCCATTGACCTCGGTACCGCCAACACGTTGATCTACGTGCGCGGCAAGGGTATCGTGCTGGACGAACCCTCCGTCGTCGCCATCCGTACCGAAGGCGGTCCCAACGCCAAGAAGACCATCCAGGCGGTCGGTACGGCGGCCAAGCAGATGCTCGGCAAGACGCCCGGCAACATCACCGCCATCCGCCCGATGAAGGATGGCGTAATTGCCGACTTCACCGTGACCGAGCAGATGCTCAAGCAGTTCATCAAGAAGGTGCACGACTCGCGCCTGCTGTCGCCCAGCCCGCGCATCATCATCTGCGTGCCTTGCGGCTCCACCCAGGTCGAGCGGCGCGCCATCCGCGAGTCGGCCCTCGGCGCCGGTGCCTCGCAGGTCTACTTGATTGAGGAACCGATGGCTGCCGCGATCGGCTCCGGCCTGCCGGTCTCCGACGCCACCGGTTCGATGGTGGTCGACATCGGCGGCGGCACCACCGAAGTAGGTGTGATTTCCCTCGGCGGCATGGTCTATGCCGGCTCGGTGCGCGTCGGCGGCGACAAGTTCGACGACGCGATCATCAACTACATCCGCCGTAATTACGGCATGCTGATCGGCGAGACCACTGCGGAATCGATCAAGAAGAACATCGGCTCGGCCTTTCCCGGCTCCGAAGTTAAGGAGATGGAAGTCAAAGGCCGCAACCTGGCGGAGGGCATTCCGCGCAGCTTCACCATCAGCTCGAACGAGATTCTCGAAGCACTGTCCGATCCGCTCAACCAGATCGTCGGTGCGGTGAAAATCGCCCTCGAACATACCCCCCCCGAACTCGGTGCCGATATTGCCGAAAAGGGCATGGTGCTGACGGGTGGTGGCGCGTTGCTGCGCGACCTCGACCGCCTGCTGATGGAAGAAACCGGCTTGCCGGTGATCGTCGCCGACGATCCGCTGACCTGCGTTGTTCGCGGTTCGGGCCTCGCGCTCGAAAAGATGGACAAACTCGGCAGTATTTTCGCCAACGAATAAGTCGATGCCCCGTTAGTCTGCAAGGTGGCGCACCAGTTATCCGACTGTGTGCGACCTGATCGCATTCCGGGGGAGTGATGCAGCCTTGATGTCCGTCGCCGGTCATACGCCGCCACCGTTTTTCAAGCGGGGACTGGCGCCGCTCGCCAAGCTGAGCTTCTTCATCGCCTTGTCGCTGGTGTTTCTGGTGGCGGACCTGCGCTTTCGCATGCTGGAACCAGCGCGCCTGTTGGTCGCGTCGGCGCTCTGGCCGCTACAAAAGGCGGTCATGTTGCCGGTCGAAGGTGCGGGCGAGGCCGGCAACTATTTTTCCGATGTCGCCAACCTGCAGCGCGAGAACGCCGAATTGCGCGAGAGGCAACTTGCCCAGGCCAACCAGTTGCTGCGCCAGACGCACCTAGACAATGAAAACCGCCACCTGCGCGCGCTGCTGGAAATGCAGGAACGACTCGACGCCCCGGCCAAAGCTGCCGAAATCCTCTACCACGCGCGCGATCCGTATGCGCGCCGCATCATCATCGACCGCGGCCTGACGCACGGCATCGATAACGGCCAGGCCGTCATTGACGATCTGGGTGTGATCGGGCAGGTCACTCGCGTGTTCCCGATGAGCAGCGAAGTCACCCTGCTGACCGACAAGAACCAGGCGATCCCGGTACTGGTGGCGCGCAGCGGCCTGCGGGCGGTGCTGGCCGGCGCCGGCAGCGGGGCGATGGAACTGAAGTTCCTGCCCGCCAATGCTGACGTGCAGCCAGGCGATACGCTGGTGACTTCGGGACTCGACGGTATCTACCTGCCCGGCCTGCCGGTAGCGAAGGTGACCACCATCGACCGCGACAACTCCTTCTCCTTCGCCCGCTTCGAATGCGAGCCGCTGGCGGGGGTCGAGCGCCATGGTCAGGTACTGGTGCTCGGCAAGCTCGAACCGCCGCCACCGCCGGAGGAACCGAAAGAGGAAATCAAAAAGCCCGCCAAGGGGCGTGCCGTCGCGAGACCCAAGCCATGATCCAACCGACACATTCCTCTCGTCGCATCCTGCTTCCAGCCCGTAGCTGGTTCATCTACCTGTCGCTGACGATCGCACTGGTCCTCAACCTGATTCCGCTCGGTCGCCTGCCCGGCATTCCCGACTGGGTGGCGCTGGTGCTGCTGTTCTGGAGCATCCATCAACCACTGCGGATCGGCATGGGTGCGGGTTTCATGTTCGGCCTGTGCATGGATGTGGCCAACGCCAGCGTGATGGGCCAGCATGCCCTAGCCTATGTGTTACTTGCCTTTGCGGCCGGCGGCCTGTCGCGTCGCATCCTGTGGTTTCCGATCGCACAGCAGGCGCTTCACGTCCTGCCATTGTTGCTGGGAACGCAACTAGTCATGTTGCTGATCCGCATGACCACGGGCGCAGAGTTTCCCGGCGTGCTGTATTTCCTCTCCAGTTTCAGTGCCGTCCTGCTCTGGTACCCGCTCAATTATGTGCTGCTGCTGCCGCAGTACCGGCCGATCGAGCATGACGAAAACCGACCAATCTGATGGAGTTTAAAAACCCGCAGGAAGGGCTGGAACAATTCAGCCGTCGCGTGACCATCGTCGGGGGGTTGGTGCTGGTCTGCTTCCTGTTGCTGTTCGCGCGTTTCGTCTGGCTGCAAATCATCCAGCATGATTATTACCGGACGCGGGCGGAGGAGAACCGCATCTCGCTGGTGCCGATCACGCCGAATCGCGGCCTGATCGTCGATCGCAACGGCGAAATTCTCGCGCGCAACTACTCGGCCTATACGCTCGAAATCACGCCCAACCAGGTGAACGATGTTGAAGCGACCATCGACGGCCTGGCCGAGTTCATCGACATCGAGACCAAGGATCGCCGTCGCTTCAAGAAGTTGATGGAGGAAAGCAAGCGCTTCGATTCGCTGCCGATCCGCACCCGGTTGACCGATGCCGAGGTGGCGAAATTCATCGCGCGGCGCTTCCGTTTTCCCGGCGTCGAGATCAAGGCGCGTCTGTTCCGGCAATATCCGCGCGGCGCCTTCGCTTCCCATGTGCTCGGCTACATCGGTCGCATCACCGAGCGTGACATAGGACGTATCGAGGAAATCGAAGCCGAAGCCAACTATCGCGGTACCGACCACTTCGGCAAGACCGGCCTCGAACAGCATTACGAGTTCGAATTGCATGGCAAGAGCGGTTTCGAGCAGGTCGAGGTCGATGCCGGTGGCCGACCGGTACGCACTCTGGCGCGCACTGCGCCGATTCCCGGCAACAACCTGACGCTGACGCTGGACAGCAAGCTGCAATCGATCGCCGAAGAAGCCTTCGGCGATCGCAAGGGGGCGCTGGTAGCGATCGAACCGTCCACCGGCGGTATTCTCGCGCTGGTGTCGGTGCCCAATTACGACCCCAACCAGTTTGTCGACGGCATCACCACGATTGACTGGCAGGCACTCAACGAGTCGCCGCAGAAACCGATGGTGAATCGCGCCTTGAACGGCGCCTATCCGCCAGGGTCGACCTTCAAGCCCTTCATGGCACTGGGTGCACTGACGCTCGGCAAGCGGCGACCTGAACAGGCGATTTCAGATCCGGGTTTCTTCAACTTCGGCGACCATACCTTCCGCGACGACAAGAAGGGTGGCCACGGCATGGTGGATATGTACAAGTCGATTGTCGAGTCCTGCGATACCTATTACTACCTGCTGGCCAACGACATGGGCATCGACAATATCGCCAGCTTCATGGGCAGCCTCGGCTTCGGCAGCCGCACCGGCATCGACATCGATGGCGAATCGGAAGGCACGTTGCCCTCGCCGGCCTGGAAGAAGAAGCGCTTCAAGAAACCCGAACAACAGAAGTGGTACGCCGGCGAAACCATCAGCATCGGCATCGGCCAGGGCTACAACGCCTACACGCCGATCCAGCTGGCGCAGGCGACCGCGACGCTCGCCAACAATGGGGTGATGTTCCGGCCCCACCTCGTGAAGCACATCACCGATACCCGGACGGGTGGCCAGAGGCTGATCGAGCCGGAACCGCTCAAGTCACTGCTGCTGAAGCAGGCGCACATCGACGTCATCAAGCACGCCATGGTCGGCGTCAACAAGGAGGGCACTGGCGCCCGTGCTTTTGCCGGCGCCGAGTATGTGTCGGCCGGCAAGACAGGGACAGCACAGGTGTTCTCGCTGAAAGGGGCCGATTACAAGGCGCACGCGCTCAAGCAGGAACTGCGCGATCACGCCCTGTTCATCGCTTTCGCACCGGCCGATGACCCCAGGATCGCCCTCGCGGTACTGGTCGAAAACGGCGGTTTCGGCGCGCAGGCCGCCGCGCCGATTGCCCGCCAGATCATCGATTACTACCTGCTTGGCAAGTTTCCCCAGGGGGCCGCACCCACCGATGAAGCGGCGAAGGAGGCGGACGAAGAATGATGCTGCGCAGCCTCTGGCAAAAACTCGTCGCCCCCATCGACGGCCCGCTGATGGCATTCACTGGGCTGCTGCTATTGGTGGCGCTGATTGCCATGGGCAGCGCCTCGCCTGAACGCATGACGGCGCAACTCATCAATCTGGCGGTCGCCCTCGCTATCATGCGCATCGTCGCGCAAATCCCGCCGCAACGACTGATGCACCTGGCCTTGCCGATCTATGTGCTCGGTGTCCTGCTGCTGGTGGCCGTGGCCCTGTTCGGCGATATTTCCAAGGGTGCGCGCCGCTGGCTGAATCTGGGCTTCATGCGAGTCCAGCCATCCGAACTGATGAAGATCGCCATGCCGCTGATGCTGGCCTGGTATTTCCAGAAGCACGAGTCGCTGCTGCGGATGCGCGAATATGCTTTCGCGGCCTTGTTGTTGCTGGTACCGGTGGCGCTGATTGCCCGCCAGCCCGATCTGGGTACGGCGATCCTGGTGCTGGCGGCCGGTTTCTATGTGATTTTCCTGGCCGGCCTGCCCTGGAAAGTGATCTTCGGCCTGGCCGCTGCTGCCGGGGCGGCGGCTCCCCTGGCCTGGGGGCTGCTGCACGACTACCAGCGCCAGCGCATCCTGACACTGCTCGATCCGGAGAAGGATCCGCTCGGCAAAGGCTTCCACATCATCCAGTCCACCATCGCGATCGGTTCCGGCGGCATTCTCGGCAAAGGCTGGGGACAGGGGACGCAGGCGCAGCTTGAATTCATCCCCGAGCGCCATACCGATTTCATCTTCGCGGTGTATTCCGAGGAGTTCGGCCTGCTCGGCAATCTCGTGCTGCTGCTGCTCTATTCCCTACTGGTCGGCCGCGGGCTACAGATCGCGCTGAATGCTGCCACGCCGTTCACCCGCCTGCTGGCCGGCGCCGTCACGCTGATTTTCTTCACCTATGCCTTCGTTAACATGGGCATGGTGTCCGGCATCCTGCCGGTGGTTGGCGTGCCCTTGCCCTTTATCAGCTATGGCGGCACGGCACTGGTAACGCTCTGCCTCGGCATCGGGATATTGATGTCGATCCACAAGAACCGGATGCTGCTGCAAAAATGAAGAAACTCCTTTTGATCGCCCCCTTCATCCTCGTCGCTTGTGGCGGGCAGCCGGCCAAGCCGGTGGCGGATACGGGGGATGCCGTGGCCGCGAGTCCGGAAAAAAAGTCGGCGCCAGCGGGACGGCGCAGTGGCGGGTTTTATCTTGACGACGGTCCGCTCGATACCATCCTGGTCGATCTGGCCAGCATCCCAGATGCAGAACCGCGAACCGAGCCACTGCACCGTTTTGCCAACCGCCCCTATTCGGTTCTCGGCCGCGACTACGTGCCACTGTCGGCGCGCATGCCTTACCGCCAACGCGGCATCGCCAGCTGGTATGGCCGCCGCTACCACGGCCAGAAGACTTCCAGCGGCGAGCCCTACGACATGTTCGGCATGACGGCGGCGCATCCGACCCTGCCGATCCCGTCCTACGTGCGCGTTACCCGCACGGAAACCGGCAAGTCGGTGGTCGTGCGCATCAACGATCGCGGCCCCTTCCTGCACGAGCGCGTCATCGATCTGTCGTACGCGGCGGCCTGGAAGCTCGGCATCGTCGACAACGGCAGTGGCGAGGTGGTGGTCGAAAGCGTTCTGCCAGGTAGCCCGCCGATGGTGGCCACTGCCCCCGAGCCGGCGCCACTGCCGGTTGTGGAAGCGCCGTCGGTATTGCGGGATGTCGAGGAAAAAGGCGTCAATGGTGGCCACTACCTGCAACTGGGTGCCTTCGGCAGCCGTGACAATGCCGAGTCGATGAAGGCCAGGCTCGCCCGCGATCTGGGCGATCTGGGCGACAAGCTGCTGATCCGCAGCAGCGGCAACCTGCACCGCCTGCAACTCGGCCCGTGGGCCGATGCCAGCGAGGCGCGGCAGGTCGCCGAGCAGTTGCGGCAGGCTTTCGAGTTGCCGACGGTGCTGGTCAAGTAAGGCAAAAAAGTGCCCGGGATGGGCGCGTTATAATTTTCAGCATTCCCCCAAACGGTTTCTCCAATGCGTCTCCTCGCTGTTCTGCTCGCTTTTATCTGTTTCAACGCCACCGCTCAGGTGATCGAGCCGTCGCCGGCGCTGGCCGCCCGTGCCTGGGCGTTGATCGATCACGGCACCGGCCAGCTGCTGGCCGCGCAAAACCCTGACCAGAAGGTCGAGCCGGCCTCGCTGACCAAGATCATGACATCCTATGTCGTCTATGCGGCGCTGCGCGACGGCAAGCTGAAGCGCGATCAGGTGGTGCCGGTTTCCGAGTTGGCCCGCAAGACCCTCGGTTCGCGGATGTTCATCGACCCGAAAATCCCGGTGACCGTCGAAGAGTTGCTGCACGGCATGGTCATCCAGTCCGGTAACGATGCCAGCATCGCCCTGGCCGAGGCGGTTGCGGGCAGCGAAGACGCCTTCACCAACCTGATGAATGCCGAGGCGAAGCGCCTTGGCCTGACCGATACCCACTTCGTCAATGCCACGGGCCTGCCCGATCCGGCCCACATGTCCACGGTGATCGATCTGGCCCGCCTGACGACGGCGCTGATCCGCGACTTCCCCGAGGATTACAAGCTGTATGCGGTCAGGGAATACACCTATAACAAGATCAAGCAACCCAACCGCAACCGCCTGCTATGGAGCGATGCCGCCATCGACGGCGTCAAGACCGGCCATACCGAGTCCGCCGGTTACTGCCTGATCGCCTCGCGCCATGACGGTGCGCGACGGCTGACGGCTGTCGTGGTGGGAACCGCCTCCGACCAGGCGCGGGTTCAGGAAACGCAGGCCCTGCTGCACTACGGCGCCCGCGCCTTCGATGCCGTCAAGCTCTACGACAAGGGGCAGCCGCTGACCAAACTGAAGATATACAAGGGCCAGCAGGAGTCGGTCGGTGCCGGTTTCACTCAGGATTTCGTGCTGTCGCTGCCCAGAGGCGTGGCGACCAGCCCGGACCGCATCAAGGTCGAGGTGACCAGTCGCCAGCCCCTGATCGCACCGGTAAAACAGGGTGACACGGTCGCCACGCTGCGTTTGAGCGTGGATGGCAAGCCTTATGGCGATCATCCGTTGGTTGCCCTGACGGACGTACCGGTGGCCGGCCTGATCGGTCGCACCTGGGGAGCGCTCAGGCTTTGGCTGCAATGACACTCTGTTACCTTGATGGTGCATTCCTGCCGCTGGCCGAGGCGAGCATCTCGCCGATGGACCGGGGCTTCCTGTTCGGCGATGGCGTGTATGAGGTCATCCCCGTGTATTCGCGCCGCCCGTTCCGGCTGGACGAACACCTGCGGCGCCTGCAACAGAGCCTTGCTGCGATCCGCCTGGTCAACCCGCTTTCGGTCGATGAATGGCGTAATGTTGTCGCGCATCTGGTCGCGCAAGCGGAATGGGATGACCAGTCGGTGCTGCTACAGGTCACGCGCGGCCCGATGGCCCAGCGCAACCATGCCTTTCCCGCCACGGTCAAGCCCACGGTGTTCGGCCTCGCCGAGAAATTGCACACGCCCCCGGACGAGCAGCGGAAACAGGGGATTGCCGCAATTTCCACTGCCGATATCCGCTGGTTGCGCTGCCACGTCAAGGCAACTTCGTTGCTGGCCAACTGCCTGTTGCGCCAGATGGCGCTGGAGGCCGGCTGCGCCGAGACGATCCTGTTCCGCGACGGCATCCTGTCCGAGGGTGCAGCGTCGAACATCTTCGTCGTAAAAAACGGCGTACTGCTCGCGCCGCAGAAGAATCACCTGATGCTTAGCGGCATCACCTACGATGTGGTGCTCGAACTGGCCGCCACAAATAGCCTGCCGACCGAAGTATGCGACATCGGCGATGCCGAGGTCCGTGCCGCCGACGAACTGTGGATGACTTCCTCCACCAAGGAAGTGCTGCCAATCGTCACCCTCGACGGGAAAAATGTCGGCGCTGGCAGGACGGCAGGCAGGCCCGGCCCGCTGTTCCAACAGATGTACGGCTGGTACCAGGACTTCAAAAGAACGGTGATGCGTGGCTAAGGAAACCCTGCTTGAATTTCCCTGCGACTTTCCGCTCAAGATCATGGGTGCGACACGAGACGGCTTCGCCCAGGCCGTCGTTGAAGTGGTGCTGAAACATGCGCCGGACTTCGATGCGACCGGGGTTGGGATACGTCCCTCGAAGGCCGGCAACTACCTGTCGCTCACGTGTACCCTCCGCGCCACGTCGAAGCCGCAGCTCGACGCCCTCTACCGCGAACTGACCGCGCATCCGTGGGTGAAGATCGTTTTGTGATCCGGCAACTCGGCCGGGTAGAGTACGAACCGACTTGGCGCGCGATGCAGGCCTTCACGGCGCAGCGCACCATGGAGACGCCCGACGAACTGTGGTTGTGCGAGCATCCGCCGGTGTTCACCCAAGGCCTTGCCGGCAAACCGGAACACCTGCTCTCCGACATCGGCATCCCCGTCGTCAAGATCGACCGCGGCGGCCAGATCACCTACCACGGGCCCGGTCAGCTTGTCTGCTACCTGCTGCTCGACCTCAAGCGCCGTGGGCTGGGCATCAAGGCGCTGGTCAATCGCATGGAGCAGTCCGTCATCGACCTGCTGGCCGGCTTCGGCGTGGCGGCCGAGCGGCTGGCGGGCGCGCCGGGCGTCTATGTCGGCGGGGCGAAGATCGCCGCGTTAGGTCTCAAAGTGAAGAATGGTCACAGTTACCACGGCCTGTCGCTCAACGTGGCGATGGACCTCGCGCCCTTCGCCGCCATCAACCCCTGCGGCTACGCCGGCATGGCGGTCACGCAGTTGTCGCACTTCGGCCCTGCCGCAGACATGGAAACAGTTGGCGCTAAACTCGTCGCTCAATTACAGGACAAGCTATGAGCGAGAAACAGAAGGGCGAAGCCAAGACGGCCAGAATCCCGATCAAAGTGGTGCCAGCCGTGCCGCTGAAGAAGCCCGAGTGGATTCGCGTCAAGGCCGGTAACTCGGCGGCGCGCTTCGGCGAGGTGAAAAGCATCCTGCGCGAACATGGCCTGCACACTGTTTGTGAAGAAGCGACCTGCCCCAATATCGGCGAATGTTTCGGCAAGGGCACGGCCACCTTCATGATTCTCGGCGACTTATGCACGCGTCGCTGCCCGTTCTGCGACGTCGGCCACGGCGTGCCGCTGCCGCCCGACCCCGAAGAGCCGGGCAAGCTCGCCACCACCATCGCGGCGATGAAGTTGAAATATGTCGTGATCACCAGCGTCGACCGCGATGACCTGCGCGACGGCGGGGCGCAGCATTTCGCCGTCTGCATTCGTGCGATTCGTGTCGCCTCTCCCGCCACGACGATCGAAATCCTGGTGCCCGACTTTCGCGGCCGGCTGGAGGTCGCGCTCGATATCCTCGCCGCCGATCCACCGGACGTGATGAACCACAACCTCGAAACCGTGTCACGCCTCTACAAGCAGGCCCGCCCCGGCGCCGACTATGCGCACTCGCTGAAACTGCTACAGGATTTCCGGCAGCGCAAACCCGACATTCCCACCAAGTCGGGCCTGATGGTCGGCATCGGCGAAACCGACGACGAGATTCTGGAAGTCATGCGCGACCTGCGCGCCCACGAGGTGGAAATGCTCACCATCGGCCAGTACCTTGCACCCTCCGGCCATCACCTGCCAGTGACCCGGTACGTCCGTCCTGATGTCTTCAAAATGTTGGCCGCCGAGGCGGACAAGATGGGCTTCACCCATTGCGCCAGCGCCCCACTGGTCCGTTCGAGCTACCACGCCGACCAGCAGGCGCATGGTGCGGGCGTGGTCTGATGTTAATCAGTGTTGGAGCGGTGCAAAAACACGCAGACGATGGCCGTCTGGATCAAGAGCCACAAACGTATAGCCGAAGTCCATTTGAGATGGTGTTTGTGCAATAGCCAGTCGCCGATTACACCAATCGGAGTACATCGAATTGACACTATCGTTATCGGCAACCGAGAAGGCCAATTCGCCACCGCCAACGCTTGCTGTCGCTACTGGTTCAACGGTATGCCTTGACCACAAACCCAACATTACGCCCGACGCAATATCGAACATGGCAAAGGTTGGCGATGCCTCTATTGGTTGCTTCCCCAACAGGTCGGCATAGAACTGGGCGCTGATCGCCGGGCTATCTACGTACAAAATAATGAAATTAGGGTCTGTCATGTGGATACTCCGCATTAGTTGATGATTAAGTCGGCGCACGTGGCCGACGCAATCAATGCTAAGTTGAACCACTGTCAATTTATGTCAGTAGTCAATTGTTACTGTGGCGGGATGCCTTCGATTTCGCGCCATAGTTTCAACAATACCTGGCGCCGACGCGGATAGCGCTGATCCACCGTTTTCAAAGAGACGATCCGATCCGTGCGGAAATGCCGAAATCCCTGACGCAACTCGCACCATGCCACCAGAACGCGGACATGATCAAAATACCCGAGCGCAAAGGGCCATATCTTTCGGAGTGATTCTGACCCTTTGAGATCGCGGTATTGAATTTCCAGTTTGCGCTCCGTCCGGATTGCCTGACGAATTTGAGGCAGTTCTGTATCTCCGGTTTTGATGTTGATGCCGGGGCCAACCAGCAGCGCAGATGTGTCCAATGAGTTGCGAAGATCCTCCGGCAATACGGCAGCAATTTTTGTAAGTGCATTTCTGGCCGCTAAACCAAGCCGAACATCGCCACGATCTGACACCCAGCGCGATCCCAGTACAAGGGCCTCGATTTCGTCCTCCGAAAACATGAGAGGAGGAAGCATGAAACCGGGACGCAAAATGTAACCCAGCCCTGGCTCTCCCTCGATACTTGCACCTTGCTCCTGCAATGTTCCTATGTCACGGTAGAGCGTGCGAAGACTAATACCAAGCTCTGTGGCCAATTGTGCACCCGTGACTGGAAACCGGTGGCCGCGCAAAATTTGGATCAAATCAAGCAGGCGTTGGGCACGAGACATGCCGAGTTTTCTCTGGAGGCAATAGGCGAAGGCTCAATCATATCCTGCCAATTATTGGCAGGATATGATTTATGTTGCTCGCTTGACCTCAAGCTGGATAAATCGCTCAGTCAGGTCGGCAAGCACTCGGTAAAACTTCGTTTCGGCACTTGACCTGACAGCATTGGCGAAATCACCTATCCACTTCCCAAGATGCTCGCTCAGGAAGCGGCGGTACAAGTCAGCCGCCTGCGGTAATGCTTCTGCCTCATTGCTGTCGCAGGCCTGATTCACAGCGAAGATGAGCGCATACAGGAACTCCAGCACGACTGCCACATGGTCCGGCAATTCCTGGAGGTCGTCACTGACTTCGAATCCGCCCTGGGCGTAGAAGTCAGTCGCAGCCATCGTCGCCTCGTGCCGTTTTGACTGGTCCTCGGCCAGCCAGAACGAGGCATAAGGCATGGCTTTCGGCTGTGATGGCCCGATGAATAGCGCGGTGTGATCGACCAGCAGCGTCCGCAGGTCCTGTTCGGCAAACGCTGCACCCAGTTTGCGGGCATGCTCGGCGAGCTCGGCATAACGGCACCAATCCCCCCGCGCCAGCGCGGTAACTTCGTCAGCGTGGGTCATGGGAGTGTCTGAATTACACGAACCACTTATTGAGCCATCAAACATCACCTAGCCCTACACCAAGTTCGGTTTTTTAGCAATACGCAAGGTAACGATAGATCCGGCGAGCTGCCAGCGCGAGTTCGCAGGGTACCTACAGGGGACGGGGCGATTCGCCACAAGCATGCCATAATTCCCGCACCATGATCGGCTTGCTGCTCATCACCCACGATACTTTCGGCGAATCTCTGATCCAGTGCGCCTGCCACGTCCTCAACAAGCGGCCGGAGCAGTTGCTGCAACTGGGCGTGGCGGCAGGCGACGACCCGAAGAATCTGCTGCCGCTGGCGCGGCAGTTGCTCAGGCTGGTCGATACCGGCGAAGGCGTGCTGGTGATGACGGACATCTATGGCGCCACCCCTTCCAACCTGGCCGCCAAACTGCTCGATGCCGGCAAGATCGAGGGGCTGGCGGGCGCCAATCTGCCGATGCTGCTGCGCGCGATCAACTACCGCGACAAGGGCATGGAAACCCTGCTGATGCGTGCCACCGGCGGCGGTCGCGACGGTGTGCTCAACATGCTCAACCACTAAACAATGCCCAGGGCCGAGGCTGAAATCGTCAACAAGCTGGGGCTCCATGCCCGTGCCTCCGCCAAGCTCACCCAGCTGGCGGGCAGCTTTCCCTGCGAGGTGTGGATGGAGCGCGGCACCCGGCGCATCAACGCCAAAAGCATTATGGGCGTGATGATGCTGGCGGCCGGCAAGGGCAGCACGGTGATCGTCGACACCGCTGGCGAACGCGCAGACGAGGCGCTGGCCGCTTTGTTGGCGATGATCGCCGACCGCTTCGGGGAAGAGGATTGAGTTTTACCCTCCACGGCTTGGCGGTATCGCAAGGCATTGCCATCGGCCAGGCCCACCTGGTCTCCCATGCCACGCTGGAGGTCGCCCATTTCACGGTGCGCGAACGCGACATCCAGCACGAGATCGTCCGTTTCGAACAGGCAATCGAAAGCGTGCGCGCCGAATTGGCCAGCCTCAGCGGCGAAGCCAGCGCACCGGGTGCGCCCACCGAACTGGCAGCACTGGTCCATATGCACGCCATGTTCCTCGACGATCCATTGCTGGCAGAGGTGCCGAAGGAGCTGATCCGGTTGCGCCGCTGCAACGCCGAGTGGGCGCTGGTACAGCAGATGGAGCAACTCGTCGCTCAGTTCGAAGAGATCGACGACAGCTACCTGCGTGAGCGGAAGCACGACATCGTGCAGGTAGTCGAGCGCGTCCTGCGTGTGCTGCTGGGAAAACCGCGCCGCTTGAGTCGCAAGCCGGCCAAGGGCGACAAGGCGGACAAGGACGGTGCCGGCGAACTGGTGGTGGTCGCCCACGATCTCTCGCCGGCCGACACCATCCAGTTCAAGAACCTGAAGATCGCCGGCTTCGTCACCGACCTGGGCGGCGCCACCTCGCACACGGCCATTGTCGCGCGCAGCCTCGCCATTCCCGCCATCGTCGGCTTGCATCATGCTCGTCCGCTGGTGCGCGAGAACGACATGATCATCGTCGATGGCACCCGTGGGGTGCTGATTGTTGATCCCGACGCCCGCGTACTGGAAGAGTACCGGCTCAGGAAGCGCGAGCTGGAACTCGAGCGCTCCAAGCTGAAGCGCCTCAAGACCGCCCGCGCCACCACACTCGACGACATAGATATCAGCCTGCAAGCCAACATCGAGCTGCCGCAGGACATCGTGCAGGTCAAGGAGGCCAGCGCTGACGGCATCGGCCTGTTCCGCACCGAATTCCTGTTCATGAACCGTGACACCCTGCCGACCGAGGACGAACAGTTCGAAGCCTACAAGTCGGTGGCCAAAGCCATGGCCGGCAAGCCGGTGACGATTCGCACCCTCGACATCGGCGGCGACAAGACAGCCCGCGCACTCACCGGCACCGAACGCCAGGCCCCCAACCCGGCCCTTGGACTGCGCGCCATCCGCTACTGTCTGGCCGAGCCGCAGATCTTCCTCGCCCAGCTACGCGCCATCCTGCGTGCCTCCCATTTTGGCAAGGTGCAAATCCTCATCCCCATGCTCGCGCAGGCAGCGGAAATCCTTCAGACGCTGGCGATGATCGAACAGGCCAAGCAGCAGTTGCGCGAGCGGCGTTGCAAATTCGACGAGCACATTCCAGTCGGCGGCATGATCGAGATTCCCGCCTCGGCGCTGGCCCTCGGCCCCTTCCTCAAGCGCCTGCAGTTTCTCTCGATCGGTACCAACGACCTGATCCAGTACACCTTGGCGATCGACCGTACCGACGAAGCGGTCTCCCATCTCTACGACCCGCTCCATCCGGCCGTGCTGCGACTGCTGTCGCTGGTGATCCAGGCCGCCAACAAGGCCGAGATGCCAGTGGCGGTGTGCGGTGAACTGGCCGGCGATCCGCAAATGACGCGCCTGCTGCTTGGCATGGGGCTGCGCCAGTTCTCGATGCACCCCTCGCAACTGCTTGAAGTAAAGCAGCAAGTGGTCATGGCCGACACCGAACAGCTCGCGCTCAAGGTGGCACGCCTGCTCAAGCTGGACGAACCCGAGCGCATTCGCGAACAGGTCGAGCGGCTCTAGCTTCTCCGCATGCCGTCCTGCCAGCGCCGACTTTCTGCGCGGGCTGGCTGTTGCTGTGGATTGCTATGGCCTATTTCGCCCCACGTTCGCAAGCGGCGAGGTGATCCAGTGCAGCAGTTTCAGAATCTTCGATGGCGATTTCAACGGCGCGCTTGGCGGCGGCGAGGAGTTGGGTCGCACTCTCCCGCCTGGAAATTACCGAGCGAACGGCGGTGACGTACTCATTCGCCTCCTGGATCAGCACACGCGGTAACGGCAGTCGGAGCAGTTCCTTTTCATCGAATCGCGGATGATTCGATCCATCTTGCGACCACTTGAAGACCACCTGCGGCAATGCCGAGCGCAGGAAGATCATCAGCGCCTCGACCGGAAGATCGCCGGATTGCTTTGGCCGAAGCACGATGTATTCGGTCGACGCAACCATCGGCACATCGCCCCCGGATTGAACGAGAGCGATTTCCTTCAAGTAAGAGCGCAACCTTGACACCACGAGGTCCCCGGCGCGAATCATCTTCTTGGTGCTGGCTATCGCTGTCCGGTCGCTTGGTTCTTTCGTGCCGTCAAGGAAAGGACTCAATGCGTCGCTGAGATCGTAATTGCGGACGGCTTCGGGGCCGGTGTCTTCATCTGGTTGCCACATCTCGCGAACGGAATTGAACAGATCGCCTACGGTGCAGTCCGAGAGCGTATTCAGTTTCGCCAGGGCCTCAGTCTTGGCCGGATGGAAATACTCGGCATCGAAGCGTTCGGCGGCGAAGGCTTGCCCGCTATTGCGCACGTAGCTGAGCGATTCCGGGGCGTGCCAGTTTTTCAGGCCGAGCGTATGCAGGAGGGAACTTTCGGCTTGTGCTATCTGCTTAGCCGATTCTTCCCGCAATTGATAGGCCCGGCGCACATGCGTAGCTATACCTTTATCGAATCTCTCGGAGAACTGCGGGATGGGTAGTCTCAACAAATCTTGTTCTGAAATGGCCGGATACATGCTGGCGGTGGTGTGCAAATCCATTAGTTCGCAAATCGGTTTTGCGCGTAGGTAGGTCAACAGCAACTCGGCAGTAATTTTTCGAGGTTTCAAGACAACGAAGCCAGAGGAACAAACGAAACCGTTCTGTTCCGGCATGATCAGCGCAGAAATACGTCGAACTGGGCGCACAGTAGATGTAATGACATCACCGACCTCAGCGATCTGCGTAGCACGACTTGGAGCTTCACTTTGACGAAGGCGTTCGGCATTTACCATACCTTCGGAATTAACCCCGCCAATTTCGATGTAGTCAAACTCGCCAGAGCTAGCGGGAGAAAAGCGTTTGCCTCTTGGCGACGCAACATCAAATAATCGCAAGCCATCGCGTCCGAGTCGTTCAAGTAGTGTGATGACATGGGGTGAGAAGCGCTCGGCGTCAATGCGGAAAACCTCGTTGCTCTCCAGCAGTTTCGAGAGAGCAATTTCGGTTGCATCCAGCCCCTTCAACAAGCGCGCGTAACGCGCTTTATCAAAGGGGCCTAGCGAAAAAAACTTAGCCGCTCCTTCTTGGCGAACTCGATAAATGCCTCGGCGATGCCGTCTTCTGTCTTGCCGTCGTGGTTGAACAGATCGTGCTTGACGATCAAATGCCCGTGGTCATCGAGTAGCGGCGCGCCGTCGGCATCCTGCCGGTAAATCTTGTCCCCGGAATTGTCCTTGCTGGGTTCGCGCATGGTGGCGAAGAAGATCGGGTAATCGTCCTGCTTTGGGCACAGGGGGCCGGCTTTGGGGTCGTCGTTCCATTTCTGCACGAACAGCACGCTGGTCTTGGTGCCGGTGTGCGGCTTGAAGACATTGCCGTGCAGGCCGACCACGGCGAGGATGCGACAGTGCGCGGCGAGGTATTCGCGCAAATCCTTGTCGCTGGCGTTATTGAACCGGCCTTGCGGCAATACGACGGCCATGCGTCCGCCCGGCTTGAGAAAACTCAGGTTGCGCTCAATAAAGAGAATGTCGCGGCCAGTGGTCGCCTGGTGCTTGATCCTGACCTTGCGGTAGCTGCCGTCGGCCATCTGGTAAATGGTTTCGTGGCTGGCATGCAGGGCGTCGGTAAAACATGGGGCGCGTTCGCGTGCGTCGATGATGTTCGGGTCGGTCGGCTCGATCTTGGCGAGTTTGTCATAGCTGACCGAGCGCGCCAGTTCGTATTTGGCAAGGATGCGGGTTTCCTTGATGTCGCCGGCAAAGGGCGGATTGGCCATCAGCACGTCGAAGCCGAAATCACGGTTGCCGGCCTTGTCGGCGCGCAGCTTGCGCAACTTTTTCCAGCCATCGCCGTAAACATCGCGCCAGTTTTCATCATCGTCGGTTTTCTCGTGCCAGCGCTCGTAGTCGAGCGTATTGAGGTGCAGCACGTTGGTTTGTCCATCGCCGGCAATCAGGTTCAGGGTGCGCCCGACGCGCACAGCCTTTTCGTCAAAGTCGATGGCGAACACCTTGTTGCGCACATAGTCTTCGCAGCGTGCCGGCTTTTTCTCAGTGGTGAAAAGGTGGCTCTTGGAAAGCCCTTCCTGCTTCATGATCTGTTCCCAGACGTGGAAGATGCCGTGAACCGGGAAGCCGCAACTGCCGGCAGCGGTGTCGATCAGGGTTTCGGTTTCCAGCGGGTTCACCATCTTCACGCACATGTCGATGACGTAGCGCGGCGTGAAGTACTGCCCCTTTTCGCCCTTGCTGGACTTGCTCATCAAATACTCGAAGGCTTCGTCGACGACTTCGAGGTTGGAGTTGAACAGCTTGACCTTTTCCAGCGAGGCAACACACACGGACAGGTGGCTGGGTGTGAGCTGAATTTTGTCGCCATCGGGGAAGACGCCTTCCCACTTTGCGCGGGCCTTGTCGAACAGGTCTTGAATCTTGGCCTTGAGTTCGGTTTCGGTGTCACCGTAGTTCTTGAATACGAGGTGCCGCTTTCTGTCACGCCCACCTTCCATTTCGTCGTAGAGCTTGGTGAACACCAGCTTGAACAGTTCCTCGAACACATCGACGCCGGCATTGGCAAGAACTTCATCCTCCATTTCGAGAATCAGGTCCTTGAGGGATTTTTTCTCATTGACCAGCTTGTCGAGTTTCACCAGGTCGTCAATGGTCCAGCGCTCGGAGAGAATGTCAGACAGTTTCTGTATGGCCGACGGAATGGCCGGAATGTCCTCGAAGTAGTTGGGATCCTTGCGGTGGTAGTAGGAAATTTGCTCGCCATTTGTCCAAACGCCCATCGGTGCGCCGGTGGCGTTGCAATAGCTTTTGAGTTGTTCCTTGCCGTCCTTGAGTTTTGGTTTCTTCAACTCGACGAGGAGATAGGGCGCGGTGGTCTTGTCTTTATCGAAGATGCAGATGTCTGCTCGCTTCTTCTCGCGGCCGAAGGTGACTTCGTGCTCCACTTCCATGCGGCTGACCGAATAGCCGAGGTCATCGCGCAACACCATCACATAAAGCTGTCGTACCGCTTCTTCGGGCGTGAGCTTGATTGGTTTGCCGCGCACCAGGCAGGTGACATAGGGAGTTGGCTTCTTGCCGGATTCCTTGAGCGTGATGGCGGCTTCCAGCGCCGCGATTTGCGCGGGTTTGAACTGGCTGAGCCTGTAGGCACTGTCCTTTAGCAGGTCAGAAATTGGGCTGGTCATGGGTTTCTTTCCTGAATGTCCTGTGCGGGAACTGTGGTGCATGGCGGCTTGCTTACGCCTTGCCATGGCAAAGAATTGACGTGTTAAGTCATTTTAATTGACGTGTCGCGCTTTGCGCGAGGCGTCAATGCACACCAACATTCAGCCCATGCACATTGGGCAAGTTATTCGAGCTATCAGGGAGGCGCGCAAGGAGACGCTTGAGGAGGTGGCATTCGCCGCGAATACCAATGTCAGCAATCTTCACGCATCGAGCGCGGCCGCCAAGGCTATTCGCCAGAGGCACTGGAACGCATCGCCCAAGCCCTTGGCGTTACGGTTGCCGATCTTCATGTACAGGCAGAAACGGCTACCGGGGCGGGAGCGAAATCCGCTCCGGGGGACCCGAGTCAGCGAGCAGTCAGCACACTGACTGCCAAGTATGCTTCTCTCTCACCTGAGAATCGGGCGCTCACCGATGAGTTCATCGCTTTGCTGCTACGGCGGCAGTGGGCTTCAAAGTAGAGTTTCCGCCGTCCCGCCAGCGCCGACTTTTTGCTGCATCGCAGCACGGAAAATGTCCTGAAGGGGTTTACCTCGGACGGCTTTGACACTAAAGTGCCGCACTTATGCAAAAAACCCTGACTGTATTCCTTGTCGCGCTGAGCCTGTTCAGCACCAGCGCCCGCGCCGACGAGGTGACCGATCTCCAGCCTTCCCTGACACTTGCCGAACCGCCGCCCTCACTGATGATGCGTGCCGTCGATGGTGCGCACGCCACCCTGGATGAAGCGCTCAACTATCTCGGCATTCGCTACCGCCGCGGCGGCAGTTCCCCCGAAACCGGGTTCGACTGTTCCGGCTTCGTGCGCCACGTGTACAACAAGAGCCTCGGGCTGCTGCTGCCCCATAGCGCCAAAGCCATCAGCCAGGCTGGCGCAATCATCGCCAAGACCGAACTGAAGCCCGGCGACCTGGTCTTCTTCAACACCATGCGACGCGCCTTCTCGCATGTCGGCATCTATCTTGGCAATAACCTGTTTGTCCATGCGCCCAAGCCGGGTGCCAAGGTGCGTGTCGAGGATATGAGCGGCAGCTACTGGGCGCGCCGTTATAACGGCGCGCGCCGCATCCAGTCCTGAGTCAGGCCATGTCCCGGGGCGGCGTTGGACTCGTCGCAGCGCAGCGGATGGCTTTCGACACGCCGCTGGAACTGCGCAGCGGTGGTGTGCTGAACCACTACGATCTGGTCTATGAAACTTACGGCACCCTCAATGCCGATGCCAGCAACGCCATCCTGATCTGCCACGCGTTGTCCGGCCATCACCATGTCGCCGGCCATACCGATCCGGACAACATCGAGAAGACCCTCGGCTGGTGGGACAACATCGTCGGCCCGGGGCGGCCGCTCGACACCGACCGTTTTTTCATTGTCGGCGTCAATAACATCGGCGGCTGCCACGGCTCAACCGGCCCGAAATCGCTCAATCCAACGAACGGCAAGCCGTGGGGCGCCGACTTCCCGCTGGTCGCCGTGGTGGATTGGGTGCATGCGCAGGCGCGGCTGGCCGATCGACTGGGCATCCGGCAATGGGCCGCAGTAATGGGCGGTTCGCTCGGTGGCATGCAGGCGCTACGCTGGACCATTACCTATCCGGAACGCATCCGTCACGCGCTGGTGATCGCCGCCGCACCCAACCTGACGGCCGAAAACATCGCCTTCAACGACGTGGCGCGCCAGGCCATCATCACCGATCCGGATTTCCATGCCGGCCATTATTACGAGTACGACACCCACCCCTGGCGCGGCCTGCGCCTGGCGCGCATGCTCGGCCACATCACCTACCTCGCCGAGGACCAGATGGCCGAGAAGTTCGGTCGCAAGCGGCGCGCCGGTGCCGGTTCCTACGGCTTCGACGTCGAATTCGAGATCGAGTCCTACCTGCATTACCAGGGCGACAAGTTCGCCGGCTGGTTCGACGCCAATACCTACCTGTTGATGACGCGTGCGCTCGACTACTTCGACCCGGCGCGCGTCGCCGGTGGCGACCTGGCCGCAGCGCTGGCCGTCGCCCAAGCGAAATTCCTGGTCGTTTCCTTCACCACCGACTGGCGCTTCTCGCCGGAGCGCAGCCGCGAGATCGTCAATGCGCTGATGAAGTACAAACACGATGTCAGCTATGCCGAGATCACCAGCCCGCACGGCCACGACGCCTTCCTGATGGACGACGCCCACTATCACGCCGTGGTAGCGGCTTACCTCCGAAATATCGAGCTATGAGCCATCCCCTGAAGCGCCCCGATTTCGGCGTCATCGCCAGCTGGATGAAGCCTGGCGAGACGGTGCTCGACCTCGGTTGCGGCGAGGGCGAATTGCTCAAGTTACTGGCGGCGCGCGGCATTCGCGGCTGGGGCGTGGAACGCGATCCCGGTCACGTGCTGGCCGCCATCGAAAACGGCATCAGCGTCATCCAGAGCGACCTCGATGCCGGCCTGGCCGGTTTTGAGGATGGTGCCTTCGATCATGTCGTGCTCTCGCTGACGCTGCAGACCGTGCGCCACACCCAGCAGATCCTCGCCGAGATGCTGCGCGTTGGCCGCGAGGTGGTGGTGTCCTTCCCCAACTTCGCCTACTGGAAAAACCGCATGGCGGTGCTGAACGGCCACATGCCGGTGTCGGACGACCTGCCCTACCAGTGGTACGACACTCCCAACGTTCGCTTCTTCACCATGCTCGACTTCGAGAGCCTGTGCACGGACATGGACATCGTTATCCGTGATCGCCAGGTACTCGACGAGCGCGGGCAGCTCATGCTGGAAGAGCCCAACTTCCTCGGCAGCCTGGCCGTCTATCGTCTCGGTCGCAGCAACGGTGGCGGCGCTACCCGGCTAGTTGCTCCTGCGCCTTTTTCCGACCCCGCCCAAGTCTTCTGATTTGCCGTCCTGCCGGAGCCGACTTTTACTGACGGTTACCCTGCACGGGGAGAAACCTTCCCGAGCGTCGCCGAGATGATCGGGGCAGTCTGGCGGTAAGCAAAATAGCGTCGCACACGAGCATGAAGGACAGGAAGTGCGGCGGCATGCCGTAGTCGGCACGCTCCTTCTCCACAGCGCGCGCCACCAACAGTAAGGGGTCGCTCCCCGGCATTTCCACGAGTTGGTGCAGCAAGGTACCGGGCATCTGAAAAGCCCGGTAAGCCGCCCATAGCGGGCATCCGGTGCCGTAGCGCGGCAGCGGCATCCCCGGCAAGGGGAAGCGTTTGGTCACGTATCCGGCAGGGTCGGAGCGCATGAAGCCAAACCGGATGCCTTCGTTCCCTGCTTGCGTAGCGTCACGAGGCGTTGGCACACCTGCTCGAAGCGGGCGTTGAAACACTGCGGCAACAGGCAGCGGAAGTGGTATTGGTGTCCTACGACGCCAGCTAGGCCGCCAAGGCCTTGCGCAAGCCGCGCATCAGCAGGCCGAGCACCGGCAGCTTTTCGTAGAGTTCCTCGGCGGCATCCCAGTAGTCGCGGTGGAAATTCACCTTGCCGGCAGCATCGAACTTGAGGTGCGACACGCCGCGGATCAGCAGCGGTTCGCGGCGGCCGCGCACCCGGAAATGAAAATCCCAGGTCAGCATCGCGCCGCCGGCATCGGCGACCTGCTCGGTCACCACAAAGCGCGGCTCCTGCACCTGGCAAAACATGTGTGTAAAGATGCGCTGGATGGCCAAAATTCCGCAGACCTCGTTGAACGGGTCCTTGAACCAGGCGTCCTCGGCGTAGAACTCGGGAAAGCGCGCAACGCTCTCCGGGACAAAACTCTGGAAGAAGTCGATCAGGGCATCCAGTTTCATGTCAGGCTCCGGTAAAACGGCGAATCAGGGGGAAAGACCAGCGGTAGGGCAGGTGGGCGACCAGTTTCATCACCCGAGTGAAGCGCTTGGGAAAATGGATTTCAAAGCGCCCGGCGGCAAAACCGGCGATGATCGCCTGCGCCGCCTGTTCGGGGGTGATGAGCGCCGGCATCTCGAAGTCGTTCTTCGCCGTCAGCCGTGTCGCCACGAAACCCGGGTTGATCACCCAGACGCCGACCCCTTTGGGTGCCAAGTCGAGATGCAGGCATTCGGCGAAGTGGATCAGTGCCGCCTTGCCCGGCCCGTAACAGAGCGCCTTGGGCAGGCCGCGATAGCCGGCGACGCTGGCGACGAGCGCGAGGCCACCGCCCGGCTTGAGGTCGGGCAGGACGAGGGAAGCCAGTTTCATCGCCCCGTTGAAATTGACTGCGACCACCTGCTCGGCCACCTTGAGATCGAAGTTATCGGCGCCCATCGGCATATAGTCGCCGGCCAGGTAAATCACCATGTCGGCGCCACCCCAAGCGGCAATCAACCCGGCATGGGCAGCAGCAAGACTGGCGGTGTCGGTCACATCACAAGGTAACAGCAGGGCATCGGCAATGCCGAGTGCTTGTAGTTTTTTGGCGTTGCGTGCCGACAGCGCCAACCGCGCGCCCCGCTGAGCCAAGGACTTCGCCAGGGCCGCACCGATCCCCGCCGAGGCACCGACCAGCCAGACGCGCTTGTCCTGCCAGTCAGTGAGTTTAGGGTTCATCGCTTGCTGAAGGTCAGCGTCACTTCGCCGAGGCGGAAACCCCACTTGGACATGTAGGAACGGTTGAGCATCACCTTGTCGTCCATCAGGAACATCCAGTCGTCGAAATCGACGTTGTACACCTTGCCATCCACCGGCAGCGCCATCACGTAGCGCCAGCGCAGGGCATTGCCGGCGACTTCGCCGATCGCTTCGCCGATCACGTCGTCGGCCTTGCCGCGGTAGGTTCCATCCGGCTGTTTTGTCAGCGTCCAGATGCGCTGCGAGGTGGTGCCGTCGGACCAGCTGAAGCGTTCGTCGAGGGTGCCGACATCGCCGTTCCACTTGGCATCGATGACCACGTGGAATCGCTTTTTCACCTCGCCGCCGCGGCCCTGGAAGATGCCCCAGGCGTCAAGCTGGCCGTTCAGGTACTGGTCGAGCTTGAGTACCGGGGTTTCGGCGCGGTATTGCTCCACGCCGATCGAAGAACAGCCGGCGATACCGAGTGAGAATGCGGCGGCGGCAAGCATCAGTTTCATTTGTCAATCTCCAGTGAATGCCGCCAGCGCCACAGCAGCGCGACGGCAAGGGCTTTGAACAGCAGGGGCAGCAGGGCATAGGCAAAGCTCAGGGCCGGCAGCCCGCCTTGCTGTCCCGGCACATAATCGAGCAGTGCCAACAGCGGCAAGGCCAGTCCGGCCGCCAGCGCCAGATTCAGCTTGGCGACGAAATTCCACACGCCGAAGCAGGCGCCGGCCCGGCCCAGTCGTTCGCCGAGGTCGGCTGCAATGGCCGCCGGCAGGGCAAGATCGGCGCCGAGAGCCAGCCCGGAGGCAATGCAGATCACTGCGAAAGCCGTGACATCCCCGGCCCCGAGCTGGCTGGCCCCGGCGAAGGCGACCATGGCCAGCACCATCGCGGCGCCCCAGGCCGTGACCCGGCCAAAGCGTGCGGCGAAAAAAACCCACAGCGGCAGTGAGGCCGCGCCAGCGACGAAGTACAGCGCCAGCAGCGCCCCACCGACCGATTCGGCCTGCAGCACGTCGGCGACAAAGAACAGGAACAGCGTGGCTGGCAGCGCGGCGGCAATGCCGTTGGCGACGAACACTACCAGGAGGCGGCGAAAAGTCGGCGCTGCCAGGACGGCACGCAGGCTCGGCCACAGCGGTTCGCTGCGCAATGCCGTGCCGCCAGCGCCGACTTTTGCAAACGTGATGATGGCTGCGATCAGCAGCAGGGGCGGCAATATCCAGGCGAGCCGGGCGATACCGGTCGCCAGGTCCGCCGCCAGCACGCCCGGCAGGGCCGCCGCCAGCACCACGCCGAGCAGGCCGAAACCTTCGCGGGTGGCCGTCAGCCGCGTGCGCTCGCCCGCATCGCGGCCGACATCCGCGCCCCAGGCCTGGTAGGCGACCGAAGCGGCCGAGAAACCAAGATAGGTGAGGGCCAGCGCAGCGAACAGCCACAGCGCGGGGTGGTTCGCGGATGGATTCAACAGGCCCACGAAACCGAACGCAAACGGGGGCAGGGCGAGCGCAACCATTCCGGGCCGCGAGACACGATCGGCTAGCCAACCGAACCAAGGGTCGATGAAGGCATCGAGCAGGCGGGCACCCAGCAACAACCCCCCCAGCAGCGCCAAGTCGAGACCCGTAACCTCTGCGTAGAAGCGCGGTACATGCACATAGATCGGCAGGGCCGCGAAGGCCAGCGGCAGGCCGAGTACGCCGTAGGCCAGTATTTGCGACGTGGGCGCCGCCGGCCGACCCGGAGCACTCACCCCCGGGCTAGGCAGGGAGATGTGCAAGCTCGAACTGGACGACATCGACATTCCCCGCCAGGAAACCCGCCTCGCAGTAGCTGAGATACAGCCGCCACAGCCGGCGGAACGTCTCGTCGAAGCCGAGCTTGGCGATCTGCGGCCAGCGCGCGTCGAAGGCTTGGCGCCAGGCCTTCAGGGTACGCGCGTAATCATGGCCAAAGGCGAATTCGTCCGTGACCACCAATCCCTGCTGCGCCGCTGCTGTGCGGAAAGCCCCAGGCGAGGGCAGCATGCCGCCGGGGAAGATGTACTGCTGGATAAAATCGGTGCCCTTGCGATAGGCCGGGAACAACTCGTCGCGGATGGTGATGGTCTGGATCACCGCCCGACCGCCCGGTTTGAGCGCCTTGACCACGGCCGCGAAGTAGCTTGGCCACCAGCGCTCGCCGACCGCCTCGAACATCTCGATGGAGACGACATGGTCGAATTTTTCCTGCAGATCGCGATAGTCCCGCAGGCGCAAGTCGGCGCTTGGAACACGGCGCTGCGCCCAGTCGAGCTGGGCCGGCGACAACGTCAGGCCGGTAAGGTCGAGTCCCGCCTGCTGCGCCAGCTCGGCGAAGCCGCCCCAGCCGCAGCCGATCTCCAGCACCCGTTCGCCCGGCTGCGCCTGCAGGCGGCCGAGGATGCGGCGATACTTGGCGAACTGGGCCGCTTCGAGCGAACCCACTTCGTCGGGTGGAAACAGGGCTGCCGAATAGCTCATGCCCGGATCGAGCCACAGGCGATAGAACTCGTTGCCCAGGTCGTAATGGGCCATGATGTTGCGCCGGCTACCGGTCTTGCTGTTGCGGTTCAGTACGTGGCGTATGCGGGCAGCGAGCAGGCTGTGCCAGGAACCATAGACCGCCCGCCGGATTACAGCGCGATTGTTGGCCAGCAGCTTGAGGAAGCCGGTCAGGTCCGACGCTTCCCACATCCCGTCGAGATAGGCTTCGGCCAGGCCGATGTCGCCCTTGGCGAGGACGCGGGAAAACAGCGTCTCGTCATGCACATGCAGGGTGATGCCATGCTCGCCGCTACCAAACAGGGTGTTCGCCCCACCGGGCAGGCGCACTTCGAGACGGCCGTGCTTGAGCTGCTCCAGCATGGTGAGGACCGTGCGGGTGTCGCGCGCCAAGCTCTGCTGGAGCGTTTGGCTGGCAGGGAGAGTCACCGCCGAATTCATCGGGTTCATCGGGTTGGCTCCTGTTGTGAAAGTTGAGGGTCGGGGGAGGGATGCACACCATAAAACGGCACTTTCTTAAGCCAGAGCTTAAGTGCCTGCCAATGGATACGCGTGATGACGCCAAAAGTGAGCAGCGGCATGCGCAGGAAGGCCCGCCACAGCGCTGCAGAGGTCCATTCATCCGGCTGGCCTGAGATCAAGGTCAGAAGCAGCGGGCCTTCGGCATCGTCGTAGTCGATGTGGGCGACCTCGACTTTACCGGCGCGGCGAAAGCGGAAACGGTAGCCGCCCTTGACGGTGCAGAAGGGCGAAACATGGAAGCGCTTGCCGGCCTGTAACTGCTGCCCGTCGGCCAGCGGCGCACCGTCCGGGTTGTGCAGCAGGTAGCTGTGGGTACCGCCAAAGGTGTTGTTGACCTCGGCGAGGATGGCAATCAGTGCGCCAGCCCGATCATGGCAGAACCAGAAACTCACCGGATTGAAGACAAAGCCCAGCACACGCGGGAACGTCTGCAGGATGATCTCGCCGTCGGCCGGCAAGCCGGCGGCGCGCAACTGCTCCTCGATCCACGGCAAAAGAGGCGATCCGTCGCGCCGACCGTGGTCGCGGCTGTGCAGGCTCAGCAGGTTCCAGCGATCGATGGAAAAGATGCCGCAAGCAGCCGTCTCCAACTGGTGAACTGGCAACTGCACATAGAACACCGGATAGACGAAGGCATTCTCCGCCGGGCGCAACCGCCGGTGCATCACATGACCGAGAAAAAGCTGCGGACGGGTGGCCATCGCCGACTCAGGCGGGTTCCATCAGGCGGGGCACGGTCTCGATCTCGCCCTGCCAGGGAGCACGCACGCCGAGGCCATTGCAGACGCCCAACGCCGATACCAGGCCATCCTCGTGGAAGCCATAGCCGCCCCAGGCACCCGCCAGCCAAATGCCGTTTTCGCCCTGCACCCCGGACAGGCGACGCTGGGCCGCAATGGCCGCGCTGTCGAAGATCGGGTGGTCGTATTCAAACTCGGCGAGCACCTTGCCAGCATCGGGTTCGCGCGCCGGATTCAGTGTGACCATGACCGGGGTCTCGAACGGCAGGGGTTGCAGCTTGTTGATCAGATAAGACACACCCACCGGCTGCGTGCCGGGCTTGCCATTGCCGGCGAAATAGTTCCAGGCTGACCACAGCTTCGGGTTGCGCGGCAGCAGGCGCGTATCCGTGTGCAGCAGGGCACGGTTGGTCTGGTAACGGACGGCGGACAGCACGTCACGCTGGCCCTCGCTGGCCGTCATGCCGAGGATGCGCAGCGACTGGTCGCTGTGGCAGGCCATCACCACCTGGTCGTACACCTCGCTGCCGCCCTGATAGGCGACGTGCAAGCCATCGGCCTCGCGGGTTACCCCAGTCACGGGGCAATTCAAGCGCACATCGTCGAGCTGAGCGGCGATCTTCTTGACGTATTCGCGTCCGCCGCCCTTGACCGTATGCCACATCGGCCGGTCGGCAACCTGCAGCAGGCAGTGGTTCTGACAGAAACGGACGAAGGTCGATAGCGGCATGTCGAGGATCTGACCGGTCGGCGACGACCAGATCGCGGCCGCCATCGGCAGGAGATACCAGTCGGTAAAAGCTTCGGAATACTCGCCGTCGATCAGGAATTTACGCAGCGTAATGCGGTTTTCTGGATGAGAGGCCAACCAGGCGATGCTTTCGCGGTTGAAGCGCAGCACGTCCGACAGCATCGACCAGAACTCGCGGCTGAACAGGTTGCGCTTCTGGCCGAACACCGTCAGCAGGGATTTGCCAGACCATTCGAGATCAGGGTTCTCCAGGCTCACCGAGAAGGACATCTCCGTCTCGACGCTGTTGATGCCGAGCAAAGCGAACATCGCGATCAGGTTCTGATAGCACTGGCGGTTGAAGACCAGGAAGCCGGTGTCGACCGGATGGGTCTTGCCGTCAACCATGACATCGACGGTATTCGTGTGGCCACCAAGATAGCTGCCAGCCTCGAACAGGGTGACATCGTAGGTCCGGCCGAGCAGCCAGGCAGCTGACAAGCCCGAAATACCGGAACCGACGATGGCAATGCGTTGCTTGCTTTTCATGACAGCCTCCATGGCTGGTTCATTTGTTGAGAAATTCCTCTATCTTCGCCAGCAGTTCGCTGTCGTCGGGCTTTGTCATCGTGCCGAAGGCGACCACCTGACTGCCATCACGGTTGATCAGGTATTTGTGAAAGTTCCATTTCGGCCGGCTGCCGGTGATTTCGCCCAGCCGCTGGTAGAAAGGATTGGCATCCCTGCCCTTGACCACCGTCTTCGACACCATGGGGAACTCGACCCCGTAGGTCAGGCGGCAGAAATCGGCGATCTCCTTGTCGCTGCCCGGCTCCTGCCCCGCAAAGTCGTTGGACGGAAAACCCAGCACCACCAGACCTCGGTCCTTCAGGCGGGCGTAGAGCTTTTCCAAACCTTCGTACTGGGAAGTAAACCCGCATTTGCTGGCCGTATTGACGACCAGCAGCACTTTGCCGCTGTACTGGCACAGCGGCATCGGCTTGCCATCTTGAAGGTTGGGAAATGTGTGGTCGAGCAAGGGCGAACATTGCCCGCTCGCTGCTTGAACAACACCCGCTCCGAGCACCCCGGCCAAGCCGACCCATCGCTTCAGAAGAGAAATCATCACTTACCCTTTTTGTCCAAGACAGATTACTTGAGTAGAAATGTAATTTTTAGACTGCGGTTTGTCAATACTTGTTCTATTTATTCTTTCTTATTCTTTGTATAAGCCTAGTAATGAATTATGGTGAGCTTGGACAAAAAAACATTTCTTGACATTTTGTCTTGGACAATTATAGTGCCGACCATCGTCGAGGAGCTATATAACCATGGCTGTCAATGATTCTGCCCCGGGATCGCTGGTGAATATCGCCGTTGCCGAGCGCGAAACCGGCTTGGGCAAGGACACACTACGCGTCTGGGAACGCCGTTACGGCTTTCCCCGACCCAGGCGTGACGCCCACGGCGACCGCCTTTACCCCCGCGAACAGATTACCCGCCTGCGCCTGATGAAGCGGCTGCTAGACAACGGCCATCGGCCCGGCAGGATTGTCCCGGCTTCGGACGCTGAACTACAGGAACTCAGTAGTGGCAACGTCCCGGCATTACCTGTTTCGAGTGATCTCGACTATGCCGCCTCGCAAACTGCTTCAACACCGGACCTACCTCTCAACGAGCTCGCAGCGCTGAAGCGCCACGATCCCACCGCTGTCCGCACCCTCCTCTTGCAGCAGCTTGCCCGCATCGGTCTTGAGCGCTTTGTCACCGACCTGCTGCCGCGCCTCAACACCCTGATCGGCGATGCCTGGGCCGCTGGCGAACTGGCGATCTTCCAAGAACATTTTTACACCGAGCAGGTCAAGGCGCTGCTGATCCAGGCCATCAACAACCTGCCGGCGGGAACCCGACGCCCGCGCGTCCTGCTGACCACGGTGCCTGGCGAACATCATGTGCTAGGCGTGCTGATGGTCGAAGCGCTGCTCACCCTGCGCGGCGTCGGCACCCTGTCGCTGGGCGCCCAGACTCCCTTGCACGACATCGCGGCGGCAGCGGCAGCCCACACCGTGGATGTGGTCGCTTTGTCGTTTTCGTCGGCTTTTCCGGCGCGTCAGCTCACACCGGTCGTCAGCGAGTTGCGCTCCCAGTTGCCTGCCGAAGTACGCCTCTGGATCGGCGGCATGGGCACACTCGGCTTTCAAGGGCCCATGACAGGGGTCGAACGACTTTCCAGCCTGTCGTCCGTGGGTCCGCTCATCGACCCTGTGTAAGTTTCCCAGACCCACATTTTGCCAGTGGGTTGGGCATTACCTCAGCAGGCTGTTTATCATCATCCTGGGACAATCACTTTTCGGGTTATCCCTTTTCTTCCAGCGCCCGCTTTCGATCGTCGATGCCTCGGGAATAATGACCGCCAGTTCAATTCCGGCGAATCTGGGCCGGCCTTGATTTCGCCGACGCAAACACGATCGCGGTAAGCTTACTTGGCCGATTTTTGTATCGCTTCGCCACCCTTTTCAAGATCCTTGCCGATTCCTTGAACGGTATTGCAGCCAGAAATGACGAACATCGCAGCAGCTGCAAGAAAAAAACAGTTTTCTCATGATCATCTCCACTGTGGGATTTGTCGTGCTGTGGGAAAAGACTGGTGCCCGGAGCCGGAATCGAACCGGCACGCTGCTTTCGCTGCGAGGGATTTTAAGTCCCTTGTGTCTACCTATTTCACCATCCGGGCATGAACGGCATTCTAGTCAATGCCACTGGCGGTGGATGATGTCGCGGATCAGATGCAGGCGGCGGTGGAAGAAATGGTCGGCCCCGGCAATGACGGTAATCGGCAGGTCGAGCGTCTCGGCCCAGGCCAGCACGTTCGGCAACGGCACGGTTTCGTCCTGCGCGCCGTGGATGACGATTGTTTCAGCGGGCACGGCAGCCGTTTCGTATTGCCGCAAGCCCTCGATAAATCCGGCCGCCGTGCCGACCAGCACCAGCCGCCGCGCCGGATCTCCGACTTCGACCAGCCGCTGCGCCAGCCGCGCGACAACGTGGGCGCCGAAGGAGAAGCCAGCCAGATAAACGGGCAGCGCAGCGCCGAAGCGTTGGCGTGCATGGGCATGTACCGCCAGCAGATCCTCGGTTTCAGCATTGCCGTGGTCGTGTTCGCCTTCGGACCCGCCCACACCGCGAAAGCTCGGCCGCAGCGTGGCGCAGCCCAGTTCGCGAAAGGCCTTGGCCAGGGTCGTCACCACCTTGTTGTCGGCGGTACCGCCGAACAGCGGATGCGGATGGGCAATCAGGGCGATGCCGGTAGCCGCCTCGTGCGGCTCCACATATACTTCTATTTTTCCGGCCGGTCCGTCCAGCAGAAGATGTTGGCGGTGGATCATCGCGGATCGATGAGCAGGCGTTCGACGACACGGCCGGCAACGAGGTGCGAATCGACGATCTCGTCAATGTCCTCCTGATCGACATAGGTATACCAGACCGCTTCCGGATAGACGACGATCACCGGCCCCCGGTCGCAACGGGCGAGACAGCCGGCGCTGTTAACGCGTACCTGGGCGGCAATGGCTTCCCCGACTGACTTGACGCGGTCCTTGCAGTAGTCGCGCATGGCCTGGGCGTTTTGATTGTTGCAGCACATCTCGCCCTTCTCGCGCTGGTTGGTGCAGAAAAAAACGTGGTGCTGAAAATAGCTCATGTACCCTCCTAACAGCCTTCAGATTAAAGCAAAAAGTCGGCTCCGGCAGGACGGCGTCTTGCAGGGTCTAAACTCTCCCCGTGCCCGATGTTGCCCCCGCCATTCCCCAGCCCTTCGATCCCGCCCGCGAACGCGTACTGCTGTTCACGCTGGCCGGCATCCAGTTCGCCCACATCCTCGACTTCATGATCATGATGCCGCTCGGGCCGATCCTGATGCGCGAGCTCGACATCGGGGCACACCAGTTCGGCCTGCTGGTGTCTTCCTACAGCTTTACCGCCGCCGCCGCCGGGCTGGCTGCCGCCACCTTCGTCGACCGCTTTGAGCGCAAGCGCCTGTTGCTGATGATGTTCGCGCTGTTTACGCTGGCCACGCTGATCTGCGGCCTTGCCCCCGGCTACGCCATGCTGCTGGCCGCGCGCGCCAGTGCCGGTGCCTTCGGCGGCGTACTCGGCGCCATGGTGCATACCATCGTCGGCGACCTGATTCCCTTCGAGCGGCGCGGTCGCGCCAGCGGCGCCATCATGTCAGCCTTCTCGATCTCCACCGTGGCCGGCGTTCCGCTCTCGCTGTTGCTTGCCAACCACTTCGGCTGGCGCCTGCCGTTCTTCCTGATCGCCACGCTAGCCCTGCCGCTGCTGCTGCTGGGACTGAAGCAGCTGCCCAACCTGCGCGGCCACCTGCCCACCGCCGTGGTCAGCGAGGCGGAACGCGCCCATCCGCTCGCGGCCATGCGCGACACCCTGCTCGACGCCAACCACCGGCGGGCGCTGGCCTTTATGGCGCTGATGATGTTCGCCGGCTTCTCGGTGATTCCCTTTGTCACGATCTACGTGACCGCCAATGTCGGCATCCGTCAGGAGGACGTGCCTTACATGTATCTCGCCGGCGGCTGTGCCACTTTTTTTACTGCGCGCTGGATCGGCCGGCTCGCCGATGCCTGGGGCAAGATCCGCTGCTTCCGGCTGATCGCCGTCGTCTCACTGGCGCCGCTCTATATCCAGACCCACCTGCCGCCAGTGCCGCTATGGGTGATGGTCATCGCCGCCACGGTGTTCTTCGTTCTGGTGCCCGGCCGCATGGTGCCGGCAATGGCGATCATGACCTCGGCGGTCGAGCCGCGCTTGCGCGGCACTTTCCTGTCACTCAACGGCGCGGTGCAAAGCCTGTTTTCGGGCTTCGCCGCCACGGTGGGTGGCCTGATGATTTCGCTGCAGGACGGCCAGGTGGTCGGCTATGGGAATGTCGGCCTGCTGGCGATGGGGGCGACCGTCGTGGCGATTTACTTCGTCGGCCGCATCCGCCTGCATGCCGTTCACATCTGACTGAGCAGATAAACCCCAGCACCGCCGCAACCGAAACCCAGCAGGCGCAGCAGCCAGTTTTCCTGCTCGGCAAACCGGCGACGGATGGCAAGTCCGGTCGCCACACCGCCGAGGTGCAGCGCCGCGGTAGTCAGCAGGAAGCCGGCGGCGTAGCCGATGAAACCGGTGGTGGGCGTTTCGGCGCCATGCGCCAGCCCATGCAGCGCTGCGGCAACGGCGATGAGTGCCAGCCCGATATTCACGGGCAACCGGGTCCGCGAGACGATCAGCATCGCACCGAACAAGACCACGCTCAGGGAAATCAGGTTTTCGAGGTAAGGCACAGTCAGGCCGGCAGCGCCGACAACGGCGCTCAGGATCAGCGCGAGCATGAAGGTCGCCGGGCCCAGCCAGGTCTTGCGCACAGGCAGGGCCGAGACCGACCAGACGCCGACCGCCACCATGGCGAGCAAGTGATCCAGCCCGAACGGATGAACCAAGCCTTCAAAGAGACTTGAAGTGCCATGGCCGGTATGGGCCTGCGCCGCCGTCGAACCCAGACAAAGCACCGCCATCAACAGGCTACGCATCCGAACATCCAAAAACTGTTTCATCGCATTCTCCCGAATTAACTGAACACCGAGCTTAGTCTAAACACATTGATTGCCGGTCGTGGGAAGTTTTTTCGCCGTACCGCCAGCGCCGACTTTACGGCGCCGGATACTTGAGCGCGTTCTTGGCAACCTTTTCGCGGGCGGCGGCGATCAGGTCGATGTCGAGCACATCGGCCAGTTCGACCAGGTAGATCAGCGTATCGGCCACTTCGTCACGGATTGCAGCCAGTTTTTCGGGCGGCGGCGCGCAACTTTCCTCCGGCGTGGCCCACTGGAAGTGCTCCACCAATTCTGCCGCCTCGACGATCATCGCCATCGCCAGGTTCTTCGGCGTATGAAAGGGTCGCCAGTTCCGCACCGTCGCAAAGTCGCGCAGGGCCAACCTGAGGGTATCGAGATCGGTAATCGTGGTGGTCATCGTCATCTCCGGGATAGCATCAGCCAAGGCAGCGCCAGGAAGGGCCACAGCGAGGAAGTCAGGCGCGTCAGGCCGTTGAAGTTGAGGAAGTGGCCCTGCTGCCAGACGCGCAGGGTGTTTTCCAGGTACGGGTTGTCGGGCATCAGGTTGGCGAGGACGGTCGACAGCATCAGGGTCAGCGCCGCCAGCGCCTGACGCTGTGCCGGTCCCAGCCGCAGCGTGAGCAACCAGCCCAGCAGGCCGACGCCCAAGCCAATCAACGCGCCGGGCGTCACCCAGGCTAAGCCGTTCACGCTTTGCATCAGCACCATGATCGCCAGGCTCTTGACCGCCAGCGCCGCGGCAATCAGCGCCAGCGGCAACAGCACCGGATGGTTGGCCGCCAGCCCGCCGCCGATCAGGGCGATGGCGAGCGTATGCGCCGCCACCGTTGCCAGCTCATAGTCGACAAAGCGGGCGGCATCGAAGTCGAGTGCCCCCGGCAGGCCGATCAGGCCGCGCAGGTTACCATTGCAGAACAGATAGGTTTCCGGGTTAAGCTGCGTCAGCAGCCACAGTGCGAGCAGCAGCAACCCGATATCGCCGGCATGGCCACGCCGGAAGCGCCGTTCGCGCCAGGCATGCAGGCGCCCGCCGTCAAGCAAGTCGCGTCCCCAGCGCAAGCCCGCTGCCGCGCCAAGCAGCACACCAGCACTGTTGCAGGCCCAGTCGAGATTCGAGGGAACGCGGCTGGGCAGGAAGTTCTGCGCCGTTTCCACGCCGAGGGAGAGCGCCACCCCGCCGAACATGGCCAGAAAGAAAGCCGTGGCGGACGGCAGTCCGGCCGAGAAGGCCGCCGCCCAGAGAAAACCGATCGGCAGGTAGGCGAGGCTGTTGGCGACCAGGTCGAAGCCGGTGACATAGCGCGGCCACGCCGCAACGAGAAAATCAAGCGGATCGACCCCGGAATCGCGCCAGCCGGTGAAGGGGTAGAGGCTGCCATACACCGCCAGCAGCGTGTAGGCGGCAGCAAGGTAGAGCGGCAGTTTCGAAGACGACGCGCGCACTGCCACGCGGGGCTTTTTAGACGGCGCCGGGCGAGGTCGCCAGTCGGGCGCGCAGGCGGTGCAGCAGTTCGCTCAGTGTCAAGCGAGACGGGTCGAAGCGTGGCAGGTCGACGCCATCGAGCGTGTTCTTCACCAGCAGGCCGAGATCGGTATCGCCCTGCATCAGCAGGCGACGGTTGAAAAACAGCGTATCCGGATCTTCCTCCCTAGCCAGCAGCGCGATGAAGTCGCGGGCGCGGGCCGAGATGGTCAGGTCCGGCGGGGCGCTATCGAAGACAGGACGGAAACCGCGCGCGCCGTAGGCGAAGCGCATGCTCATGCCGGCATCGGTGACGCGGATCAGGAAACGCTTGCCGATCAGCGGTTCCAGTGGCTCGCGCGGGATCAGGCGGCCGAGGCCGAGGTTGAGGCCGGTCACCAGCGCCAGCGTCGGCGGCAGTTGCGGCAGCCTGTCGCCCAGCTTGGCCAGCGGCGCAGGCAACGTGAAGTCGGGCAGTTGCTGCGGCAGTTTGAAGGGAAGGCTCATGCGGTCACCCAATCCAGTCCAGGTTTTTCGTACCAGAAACCATTGCAATAGTCGCCGGCCGGCATCGGCGCGGCGACCCCGTCGAGCAGCCCGCGATAGGCGGCGATCAGCTCATCCATCTGCGCCGGCTGCGGCGAAAGGCGGATCAACTCAACGTTCGCGGCGAGGCCCGGCAACTCACGCTCGAGATGATAAACCCGCGCCGACATCGTCTGGATGCCATTCAGGGTCAGAAAGGGCATGCCCTCGCGCGTCTTGAGCAGCAGGCCCTCGGGGAAGTCGAGGCAACGGAATTCGCAGCTGTCCTTCTGCAGGCGATAGCGCCGCGCGGTGAAGCAGCGCGCCGAGTAGGCCAGCGGCAGGCGACCGTGGGCGAACACCTCGGTCTCGATTGCCGGTTTTTCTTTCTGGAGTCCGGCGAGGGCCGAACGGCCGATTTCGGGCGGGAACACCCAGCGCGTGGCACCCGCTTCGGCCAGCAACTGTAAGGTGTAGCTGTTGTAAATGTTGAGCGTATGCCCGGCGACGAAGGGCTGGCCACGCTCAGCCAGCTGGCGGATCGCCCCCATCTCGTTGGCCTCGATGATCAGGCGCGGGTCGTCGCGGGCGGCATCCATCAGCCGGCGCACCCACTTGAGGTCGGATTCCGATTCGATCAGCGGCAGGGTCGAGAACGCCACCTGCTTGCCGGCATCGGCCAGCACCGTCGCCACCTCCAGCCAGTCGTCGAGGCGCATCTCGTGGCGGCGCGAGCAGACGGCTTCGCCGAGGTAGACCACATCCAGCGGCTGCTCCGCCATCGCAGCATAAAAATCCATGACCTGCTGACGCGTCCAGTAAAACAGCAGGGGGCCCAGCGTGAGCTTCATTTCCACGGCCTGTTATACGCGCCGAGCGTAGCCGACTGACCCTCGGAAATCTTGTTCAATTCAGTCATCCAAACAGGATGGATGGTGAAGTGGTCCGGGTCGCGCTTGACGGCATCCATCGCTGCCCGCCACACCTTGGTCACCTGGCCGACATAGGCCGGGCTGCGCTGGCGACCCTCGATCTTGATGGCGCGAATGCCGATCCTCAACAGGTCCGGCAGCAGTTCCAGCGTGTTGAGGCTGGCCGGCTCCTCGATGGCGTAATAAGTGGCGTCATCCACCTCGAAGCGGCCCTTGCACAGCGTCGGGTAGCCGGCGCGCTCGTCCTTGGCGAAACGATCGACGAGGATGCCGTTGAGCCGCGTTTCCATGCCGGTCGGGGTTTCCTCGTAGCGCACCACCTTGCCCGGAGAACAGGCGCCATAGCTGTTGGGGGACATCCCTGTGGCGTAGCCGGACAGTGCGCAGCGTCCTTCGACCATCACGCACAGGCCGCCGAAGCCGAACACCTCGATCTCGACCGGCGTGTTCTTGACCACATGCTCGACCTGCGCCATCGACAGCACGCGCGGCAGCACGGCGCGCTGGATGTTGAAGCGCTCGCGGTAGAAGTTGATCGCCTCGTAGTTGGTCGCCGAGCCTTGCACCGACAGGTGCAGCCGCAATTGCGGATGGGTGCGATGGGCGTACTCCATCAGGCCGGCATCGGCGAGGATGATCGCATCGACGCCGAAGGCCGCCGCCTTGTCCACCGCTGCCGTCCACTGCGGCCAGTTGCCACTCTGCGGGAAAGTGTTGAGGGCGATCAGAACTTTCACCCCGCGCTGGTGCGCGTAAGCAATGCCTTCCTTCAGGCTTTTGTCGTCGAAGTTGAGGCCGGTGAAGTTGCGCGCATTGGTCTCGTCGCGAAAGCCGGTATAGACGCAATCCGCGCCGTGATCGACCGCGGTCTTCAGGGCCGGCAGGCCACCTGCGGGGCAGACGAGTTCGAAGCTGGACGCCATGATTATTCAGGAAAAAATATCGTGAAACTATAAGTCGGCAACCCGCCGCAAGGCTTGACGTGGATCAACGGCCGGAAAGTCGGCGCTGGCGGGACGGCAAGTTCAGGCAGGCTCTAGCAAACGCACGCTCTCGCGCAGGCGCGCGGGGGCAAGCTCAAGACCGTTCGGCCAGCACAAAGCACCAGTATCGACGAAGCAGCGACCGAAATACGCCTCATCGCGCAACGGTTCAAGTAACGACCCGCGCCGTTGCAGGAGAGTCCTACCGTCGAACTCCCCAATGATGCCGTCGGAGAATTCCAGCGTCACCCGAAAATTGCCTGGGTAATGTGCCGCGATCACCTTAATCATCCTGATCCGCTCCTTGTATGCGCTCAAGTGGCTCGAAACATTGTGCGTGTTCCCAGTTTGCCAGTAATTCGTCCTGATGGCGCAGGCACCATTCCTTGACAATGGCCGCCGCCTTGTTCGGCAGGCGTCCCGTGGTGACATCGCCCGTCCTGATATCGACCAACGCCTCGAAGCCTTGATACTCGACGTGGATATGTGGCGGCGGATGGTCATCGTGCCACATGCGCACGATAATGCCAAAGAAGACGGAGAGTATCGGCATTGCCCGCTCCTCAATGTCGGTTAAAGATAATGCTGCATGATGGCCTGCTTGCGGGGCGGCGCATCATCCGCCGGTTCTAAGCGGGACCACCGCCCGGAGCAGCTTACTTCCTGATTTCAGTCCGGTTCTTGGCGATCAGGAAGTCGGTGACACGCAGCAAATCCTCAAGCGTCCCAACGCTGGCCAGCAGGTATTTCCCACCGACAACCAGCGCCGGCACGCCACTGAAGCCGTACTCCTGGGTCATCTCGGCCGCTTTGCGCACTTTGCCATCCACCGCGAAGGACTTGTACATGTCGAGGAATTTCTGGCGGTCGACGCCCTGTCTGGCGGCCCAGTCACCCACGGCTTTCTCGTCATTCAGGTTGATGCGTTCTTTTTGGACGGCATTGAACGCGGCAACATTCAGACGTTCGGCAAGCCCGAGGGCTTCAAAGGTGTAGAAGAGTCGTGCGCCCAGCGCCCAGTTGGGATTGAAGACAGCCGGCACCTTGCGGAACACCACATCGGCCGGCAGCTTCTTCACCCAGGGTTGCAGCAGGGGTTCGAAATCCATGCAATGAGAACAGCCGTACCAGAAGAATTCGATGACCTCGACCTTGCCGGCCTGCTCGGTGGGCTGGGGCATCTGCAGGCGGGTGTACTGCTTGCCTTCGAAGGGTGTCTGCGCTATGACGGGTGACGCGGACAACAATGCAACAGCCAGAGCCGCCAACAGGGGTTTGAGCAACTTCATGAACATCCTTTCTATTCCTTGACCCGGACCACGGTGACCGGAATTCCGTTCTGGGATAACTGGATGCGCGCCTGGTTCATTTTTTCGGTATCGGCGTAGGGACCGACACGGACGCGTCGCATCAGGCCTTTTTCGGGTACTTCGGCTTCCTGCACGCTGGCCTCGAAGCCGAGCATGGCCAGCTTGCCCTTGAGACTCTCGGCATCAGCAGCCTTCTGGAAGGCGCCAACCTGTAGATAGAGGACGCCACTCGATGCCGACGGCGGCGGTACCGTGGGGGCTGTAGCCACAGGCTCGGCGGGCTTGTCGACTGCTGCCGGGGTGCCCGGCGCTGGTGGCTTTTTGCCTTCGAGGATGTCGTAGAAATCGAACTTGCGCTCCCCGGGTTTCTCCACCGGCTTGTCTCCCGGCTTGCCGGGTAGCGGCAGCGGAGCCTCACCGTTGTTGGCCTTGGCCTCCGGCTTGACCACCTTGTCGACAAAGGGCAGCGGCGTCTGATTGAGATACCAGACCACGCCGAAGGAAATGAGCACGCCCACCAGCAGCCCCAGCGCAATGCCCAGCAAGGTGCCGCCGTACTGCGATCGCCGACTTTTCGGGTGGGCGACCATTACATGGAATCCGGGGCGGAAACGCCAAGCAGGCGCAAACCATTCCTGATCACCTGGCGCACCGCCACGGCGAGGGCCAGGCGGGCGAGCTTCTGCGCCTCGTCGTCCACCAGCAGGCGCTCGGCGTTGTACCAGGCGTGGAATTCCGCTGCCAGTTCGCGTAGCCAGAACACCAGCGCGTGGGGTGCCAGATCTTTCGCCGCATTTTCGATCAGTTCGGGGAAGGCCGCCAACTTGGCGGCCAGTGCCAGTTCGCGTTCGCTGGCCAGAGGCGTCAGGTCGGCCGCCGCCAGTTCCCGTTCATCACCTCCCCATTGCGCCAGCACAGAGCAGACGCGTGCATAGGCGTACTGCACATAGTAGACCGGGTTGTCGTTGGATTGCGACTTGGCCAGGTCGAGGTCGAAATCGAGCGACTGGTCCTGCTTGCGCATCAGGTAGAAGAAGCGGCAGGCATCGTTGCCCACCTCGCCGCGCAGTTCGCGCAGGGTGACGTAGGAGCCGGCACGCGTCGACATCGACACCTTCTCTGTGCCGCGGAACAGGCTGACGAACTGCACCAGCGCCACGTCGAGTGCCGTCGCATCGAGTTCGAGCGCCAGTAGGGCGTTCTTCACACGCGGGATGTAGCCATGATGGTCGGCACCCCAGATGTCGATGATCTGCGTGAAACCGCGCTCGAACTTGTTGCAGTGATAGGCGATGTCGGAGGCAAAATAGGTGTAGAGGCCATTTTCGCGCTGGACGACGCGATCCTTTTCGTCGCCGAAATGCGTCGAACGGAACCACCTGGCGCCATCCTGTACATAGATATGGCCGCGCTTCTCCAACTCGGTGACAGCCTTGGCCACCATGCCCGTATCGTAGAGGCTGCGCTCGGAGAACCAGCAGTCGAAATGAACGCCATATTCTTCGAGGTCGGCACGGCCGTCAGCCAGTTGTTCGGAGAGGACATGCTGGTGGATGTAGAACCACCCCTCACCGAGCAGATCCTTGCCGGACTGGATCAGGCCGTCGAGATGCGCCTCGACATCCGCGCCCTCACCCTCAGCGGGCGGCACGCAGGCCAACACAGCCGCGGCCGGATGCCGATAGCGGTCGCCGTGGGCATCCTTCACCTGCTGCGCCATGTCGCGCACGTAGTCGCCCTGATAGGCGTTGGGCGGGAAGGGTACAACCTCGCCGCAGCTTTCAAGGTAGCGCAGCCAGGTCGACACCGCGAGGATGTCCATCTGCCGACCGGCATCATTCACATAGTATTCGCGGCAAACCTCGTGGCCGGCGAAAGCCAGCAGGCTGGCGAGGCTGGCGCCGTACGCCGCACCGCGACCGTGGCCGACATGCAGCGGGCCGGTCGGGTTGGCGGAAACAAACTCCACCTGCAGCTTGCCGGGCTTTTTCGTGCCCTGACCATAGTGGTCGCCCTGCGCAAGTACGGCCGACACCGCCACCGTCTTGGCGGCCGGCACCATGGTGAAGTTGATGAAGCCGGCACCGGCCACCTCGGCTTTCAGCACCCAGGCGGAACGCGGCAGTTCGCGCGCCAGCCGTTCGGCAATCTTGCGCGGGTTTTCCTTCAGCGACCGCGCCAGTTGCAAGGCCAGGTTGCTGGCGTAATCGCCATGAGTGGGGTCGCGAGGGCGTTCGAGATGAATCTCTGCGCTCTGGCCCGGTGCCACACTGGTCAGCGCGACGCGCAGCAGATCAGCGAGGTGAAGCCTGATGTCAGTGGGTTGGGTGGACATGGGCGGCGATTATACCTTTGAGAAAAGTCGGCGCTGGCGGGACGGTAATGTGAAAGCCTGGCGTGCCGCCTGTTGGGCGAAGCGGCGATCAAGGGCCTCGGTGGTTCTGTTCAGGTTGGTACCGCTCAGGTCGCATTCGCCCTTGGGATCGGGCAGATTAACTTTCTTGCCGCTATCGATGGCGGCAGGATATTCCTCGACCGACAGGCCGAACAGCCCGACGATCGCGCGTAGAAAAACATGCCACCAGCGCAGGTCGATGTCTTCATCCAGCCCGGCATGATAGCGGGATGGATGAACACTCACGGGTTCAGCCGGCAGAAGTGCGGATCAGGTGATCAAAGGCCGTCAGGCTGGCCTTGGCGCCCTCGCCCATGGCAATGATGATCTGCTTGTAGGGCACGGTGGTGCAATCGCCGGCCGCGAACACGCCTGGCACGGAGGTCTGGCAGCGCGGGTCGATCTCGATCTCGCCGTAACGCGTGAGGTTAAGCGTGCCCTTGAGGAAGTCGGTATTCGGCAGCAGGCCGATCTGCACGAAGATGCCTTCCAGCTCGAGGTGATGGCTCTCGTTCGTAACCCGGTCGGTGTAGGTCAAGCCATTCACCTTGTTGCCGTCGCCGGTCACTTCGGTGGACAGCGCGCTCTTGATGACGGTCACGTTCGGCAGGCTGGCGAGCTTTTCCTGCAACACCGCGTCGGCGCGCAGGGTGTCGGCGAATTCGAGCAAGGTCACATGTGAAACGATGCCGGCCAAGTCGATGGTCGCCTCGACGCCCGAGTTGCCGCCGCCGATCACCGCGACACGCTTGCCCTTGAACAGCGGGCCGTCGCAATGCGGGCAGTAGGCCACGCCCTTGCCGCGATACTGGTTCTCGCCCGGCACGTTCATCTCGCGCCAGCGCGCACCGGTGGCGAGGATGATGTTCTTCGCTTTGAGCGAACCGCCGCCGGCCATCTTCACTTCGTGCAATTTTTCTCCGGGCACGAGTGCTTCGACGCGCTGCATGTTCATGATGTCGACGCCGTATTCCTTGACATGCTCTTCGAGCGCATGGGCAAGGCGCGGGCCTTCGGTGTGCGAGACGGAAATGAAGTTCTCGATCGCCAGCGTGTCGAGCACCTGGCCACCGAAGCGCTCGGCCACCACGCCGGTGCGGATGCCTTTGCGCGCCGCGTAGATCGCCGCGGCGGCACCGGCCGGGCCGCCGCCGACTACCAGCACGTCGAAGGCTTCCTTGGCATCCAGCTTGGCCGCCATACCTGCCGTATCGCCGGGGCCGACTTTTGCGAGGATCTCCTCGAGGCTACTGCGGCCCTGGCCGAAATGCACACCATTGAGGAAGACCATCGGCACCGCCAGCACGTTTCTGGCCTCGACCTCGGCGCGGAACAGCGAGCCGTCGATCATGGTGTTGCTGATGTCGGGATTGACCACCGCCATCAGGTTGAGCGCCTGCACCACGTCCGGGCAGTTGTGGCAGTCGAGCGAGACGTAGATCTCGAAAGCCAGCTTGCCACTCAAACCCTTGATGCGATCGATGGTCTCGGACTCCACCTTGGGCGGATAGCCGCCGCTTTGCAGCAGCGCGAGGATCAGCGAGGTGAATTCGTGGCCCATCGGGATGCCGGCGAAGCGGATGCGCGGGGCTTCACCGACAGCCCCGACACTGAAGGAAGGATGGCGGGCATCGTTGCCGTCGTAACGCACAGTGACCTTGTCCGACAGGCCGGCCAAGTCTTCCAGCAGGCCGCGCATTTCCTGCGCGCTCTTGCCGTCGTCCAGCGTGGCCACCAGCTCGATTGGCCGCAGCATCCGTTCCAGATAGGCCCGTACCTGGGCTTTCGTATTGTCGTCAAGCATCGCCAACTCCTTCTTAATCTAATTAAACTATCGTTCGGGTCAAATAAGGGGCACCTTGGTGGGTGCCCCCGTTTTTACTCTGTGTAGGGATTGGAGGTGTTATTGTTAGATCTTGCCGACCAGGTCGAGCGAAGGCTTCAGGGTGCTGGCGCCTTCCTTCCACTTGGCGGGACAAACCTCACCCGGGTGGGAAGCCGTGTATTGGGCCGCCTTCAGCTTGCGCAGGGTCTCGGAAACATCGCGGGCGATCTCATTAGAGTGGATTTCCACAGTCTTGATCACGCCGTCGGGATTGATCACGAAGGTGCCGCGCAGGGCCAGACCTTCAGCATCGATATGCACGTCGAAGGCACGGGTCAGCTGATGGGTCGGGTCGCCAATCAGCGGGAACTGCGCCTTGCCGACGGCGGGGGAGGTCTCGTGCCACACCTTGTGCGAGAAGTGGGTGTCGGTGGTGACGATGTACACCTCGGCGCCGGCCTTCTGGAACTCGGCGTAGTTGTTGGCGGCATCCTCGATTTCGGTCGGGCAGTTGAAGGTGAAGGCGGCCGGCATGAAGATCAGGACGGACCACTTGCCCTTGAGGCTGGCTTCGGTGACCTCGATGAACTTGCCATTATGGAAGGCCTGAGCCTTGAACGGCTGGACTTGGGTATTGATGAGGGACATGGGTTTCTCCTTGATGGGGTTATGTATGAATAAACCTGCGACGGCATGAATGTTATGCGCCGCTTCAAAATAACTCTAATTGTTTGTTTCCATCCATGTCATAGGGACTGGCTATGAGCAGAAAAGTCGGCGCTGGCGGGACGGTGGTTAATTGACCAGGAGGCCGATCTTTCTCCCCTCGATCTTCTCGCCATTCAGGATCACGAGGCTACGTGCGAAGCTGGCTACCCCCGGCGACTGGACGAAGACGCAGGGCTTGCCGAGTTTTTTGCAAGCTTCCTTGAGCCGGTAGTAGGCCGCGTGCGAAATGCAGCCGGACTGGCAGACCACGGCATCGGCACTCGACACGACCGCATCGATGCGATGCAGGCTTTCCTCCTGCCCGCCATCGTGATGCAGGAAACGGCCACCCTGCGTTTCGACCATGCGTCGGTAGCCATCGACAAGGTTGGTCTTGCCACCGATGCACAGCACGCAGCGACCAGTCAGAGCCGCTTCGGCCGGACAGGCGCGACCGCAGCCGGGGCTGCCAGAGACGCCGTCGCAGTTCCCGATGCCGAGTGCCATCTCCAATGCCGCCTCGGCGGCGGCCAGACTGTCCTGGGTTTCGTTGAGTTCGCGTGCCAGCGCCTCGTTGAGCCGCCGTTGCAGGTCGGCAATGGCCTTGGCCTTTTCGCGCTGCGCGCCCGTCAGGCCGATGCGCAGCGCCTGCGCCTCGTCGCGCAGGCGGGCATTCTCCTGCT
>JACDZJ010000020.1_pt1 | contig 84030 bp, 51 predicted proteins | sample 7365721 | NCBI WGS metagenome assembly JACDZJ01 (sample SAMN15143480, study PRJNA637477) | pond metagenome | biome: freshwater wetland ecosystem [ENVO:00000243]; feature: pond [ENVO:00000033]; material: pond water [ENVO:00002228]; isolation source: pond water containing pink berries ... | reverse complement strand
TCCTATGATACAACTTTTTGACACACTTTCTTATCCCGAACTCAGGTTATTAATTGTTCAACAATGAAAAAAAATTTAATAATAATTTTTGTTTTTTTAGTCCATAGATTGTGTATTTTTTCACAAACAACTATGAATGACCCTATTTCAGCTTTTAAAAATTATCCGTCAAGTTCTGTCTACCAAAACCCTTCTTTAAGTCCGAAAGTAAGAGCAAAAGATGTAATTAAACATTTAACTTTTGATGAATTACTTTCGTTGGTAGGAGGATGTGGTAATTTTTATTTTTCGGGTGTACCACGCTTAGGTATACGTCAGACCCACATGGCGGATGCTTCACAAGGAATCCGTCTGAATATTGGATACGAAAAAACTGATGTCAGCACTTCTTATCCGGGAACAGTTGCACTTGCTTCTACCTGGAATAAAGAATTATCTTATCTTATGGGGAAATCGCTCGGAAATGAATGTCGCCAATATGGTGTTGATATTTTACTCGGTCCGGGTATTAATTTGCAGCGTTTTTCGGTTAGTGGACGTAATTTCGAATACATGGGTGAGGACCCCGTTTTAACTTCAAAAATGATTGTTCCCTATATTAAAGGGCTTCAAAGTAATCAGGTTTTAGCAACTGCAAAGCATTTTATTGGTAACGACCAGGAATTTTGTCGCCATTTTGCCAGCAGTGATATCGACGAACGTACATTACACGAAATTTATTTAAAACCTTGGAAAGCTGTGATTCAGGAAGCCGGTGTTAAAGCAATTATGACCGGAAATAATGGAGCGAACGGAACGCCTCTTTCGATAGATAAACCGCTCGTAAATGATGTTCTGCGTGAAGAGTTTGGCTTTACAGGAATAGTTATGACCGATTGGCAAAATTCGGGATATTTCCCAAGTTTACAATATCTGTTTCCTGCTTCGGGTGTTAGTTTGTTGATGCCTGTAAATCTGACATTTTCGAAATATGTATCAATGATTTTAGCCGTTAATCCATCTAAAAAAGAGGAACTTAAACAGGCTTTGGAGAAGAAAGTATATCAGAATCTTTTACCAATGTTCGAAATGGGTATTTACGACCGTATGATGCGTGATAAATCCGTACCTGTAAACATTGAATCACACAAGGAAGATGCGCGTAAAATTGCAGAAGAAGCAATCTGTTTACTCAAAAATGAAGGGGATATTTTACCTCTGTCAACTAAGAAGAAAGTTTTATTGATGGGACAGGAAGAATTATTTAGTGGTGAAGGAAGTGGATATGTAATTGGTTACGATCATGTAAGTTTTGCGAATGGTTTTAAAAAAGTTTTTGGTAATAAATTAACTGTTAACGACAAACCAACTGACAAAGATATGATTGATGCTGATGTAATTATTTATCGACTCAGTAAGAATGGCGGTGAAGGACATGATATACCTTTCGAAGCAGGAATGGATGAAAATATAAATCGTGTTGCAGCAATAAATCCTAATGTAATAGTTATTATCAGTTCTTGTAACAATATGCCAATGCCTTGGTTGAAGAATGTTAAAGCTGTTTTATGGTCATATTTTCTGGGACAGGAAAGAGGAAATGCGATGGCAAATGTGATTACCGGAAAGGTAAATCCATCAGCAAAACTACCATTTACTCTTGAAAAAGATTTCAAAGATTCTCAAAATCCGAATTTCAATTATATTGGCGGTAAACCATTCTGGCAAGGCGATAACAAAGCATATAAAGACTATTGGTTACAACAAAGACCAGGTGCAAAAGCTGAATCCAAAGAATTTATGGAATACATTAAGCCAGGAGAAGTGATTAGAGTACCCTATTCTGAAGGCATATTTATGGGTTATCGTTGGTACGAAAAGCAGAAAAAAAAAGTACTTTTTCCTTTTGGTTATGGAATTTCGTACACTCAGTTTGCATATACCAATTGTAAATTATCAAAAAAGTCAATTCAAAACAACGATTCGATAACACTAAGTGTAGAAGTTAAAAATATTGGAAAAATGAAAGGGGCTGAAATTGTGCAATTGTATATTTCTGATTTAGAATGTAGTGTCGAACGACCTGTCAAGGAGTTGAAGTGTTTTGAAAAAATTATGCTAAAGCCAGGTGAAAAAGGCATTGTTAATTTCACAGTTAGAACTGACGATTTGGCATTTTGGTGTGAAACAAAACATGGTTGGAAAGTTGAACCCGGAAGTTTTGAGGTTTTAATTGGTTCTTCATCAGCAGATATTCGAATGAAAGAGGTTATTAACTTTATCGAATAATTTTTCCGATTTTAACAAATTATAAAAAAATCCTATTTTGCAAGATAATCGGATTTTTTTGGATGTTATTCATAATCTAACCCATAAACATGTTGTAAAACATATATTTAGTTGTCCACAAAATTACTGCTTTCTGACTTTTTTTTATTGAAATACAATACTTTAAATTTTAATTAATATGACAACAAAAAATTTCATTTTCTTTCTTTTCGTACTGATAACTATGAATCTATTTGCACAATCTGCTAATAAATTAGCTCAAACTCCTCCATTAGGATGGAATAGCTGGGATTGTTACGGAATGGTTCCTACCGATGCCGATATGCGTAAAACAGCCGATTATATGGCAAAAAACATGAAAAGTGCCGGATATGAATATGTGGTGCTAGATATGGGCTGGGATTTCAAAGATACCATGAATACTTATAATTTTAAAATGAAAAACCCCGATTTATGGTTCGATAAATACGGACGCCTAACACCCAATCCGGGTAGATTCCCGTATGTGAAAAGTGGAAAAGGGTTAAAACCACTGGCTGATTATATTCACAGCCTTGGTTTGAAATTCGGTATCCATATACAACGCGGAATACCTTACCAAGCAGTTGAACAAAACACGCCTATCAAAGGTACAAAATACACAGCCAAACAAATTTATACAGATTCTATGCAATGTGTTTGGTATCAGGGAATGAAATCGATTGATATGAAAAAACCCGGTGCTCAGGAGTATTACAATTCGCTTTTTGAGTTATATGCCGAATGGGAAGTGGATTTTGTTAAAGCCGATGATATGCGCGAAGCTGATGTTGTAGCAGTTAGTAAAGCAATAAAAAATTGTGGTCGCACAATGGTTTTGAGTATTGTAGGTGGCTCAAAAAACGGTTCTAAATTGCTTTATGAGAATAATGTAAATATGTGGCGTGTCTCGGGCGATGTATGGGACGATTGGTTTTTTATGGACAGAGCTTTTGCTGCAGCCCGCAGGTGGCAAAAAGATGTTAAACCCGGACATTGGCCTGATTTAGATATGTTGCCTCTGGGAAGACTTAGAATTAACGGTACCGATGGTATCTTAGCCAATGTTCTTCGGAAGGAATTCGTAGATGTAATTGATGAAAACTCACGACTCAATAAAGACGAACAATATAGTTTAATGAATCTTTGGGCAATTTTCCGTACGCCGCTTATGATGGGTGGTAGCCTTGTGGATATGGATAAAGAGTTATTGGATATGCTGACAAATAAAAACATGTTGGCTGTAAATCAATATAGCATTAACAATAGAGAGCTTCGAGCTACTCCTACCGAAGTAGTTTGGATTGCAGATGAACCCGGAACAGGTGCAAAATATGCGGCTGTTTTCAATCTTAGCGACAAACCATCACTCCCTATCAATGTAAACTGGTGTGAGTTGGGAATTACAGGAGAATTTATTGTAAGTGATGTTTGGACTGGTAACAATGTTGGTATTTTTGACAATTATTTCCAATCATCTTATAAACCTCATGCAAGTGGTCTTTATAAATTAACAAAAAATTAAATATACTGTAATCAATTGCATTTGTAATGAAAAAAACAATTTTAATCAGTATCGTTTTGATATGCTCGTCTTTTGCTACTATTTCAGGAAAGAAACAAGTCGCAATTGAATCGCCTGATAAACAGACATCAATCAGTATTGGTATCAATCCCAATGAAGGCAATCAACTTTTCTACATGGTTAAGTATCATGGAGAGGAAATAGTAAAACCCTCACCCATAGGGTTTACTCTGATTGGTGATACGGCTTTTGGTAAGAATTTGAAAATCACCAAAGCTCAAATCAAAGAACTTTACGAATCGTGGGAAAGGGTTTGTGGAAAATCAAAATCGGTTGAAAATCATTGTTTCGAAGCGTGTATCGATTTGAAAGAGACAAGCTCTCCTTTTCGTAAATTCAAACTAACGGCACGTGCTTACAACAATGGTATTGCTTTCAGATATGGCATTCCTGAGCAGGAAAAGATTGACAGTTTTTTTATCGGCAAAGAAAATACAAGTTTTAATTTCGATAAAGATTATCAGGTTTGGGCAAGCCATCAACCAAAATTAAATTCGGCTCAGGAGAAGGAGTTTAAGAGAATGAACATATCCAATCTTAAAACCAAGGACATTATTGTTACTCCTATGTTGATAAAACTTGATAAAGGTTGGGCTGCATTGCTTGAGGCAAATCATTACAATTGGGCAGGGATGTATCTTACTGCCGGTAGCGAAAGTAAAACGATTGTTCAGCCTTTGCTTTCGCCATATCCTGAACAATTATCAATTGCTGTAAAATCGAAAGCTCCGGCTCAATCCCCCTGGCGAATTTTGATGTTGGGGGAAAAAGCCGGCGATTTGATTGAATCCAATATTATACACAATCTGAGCGAACCCAATAAACCGAAAGATATTTCCTGGATTAAGCCCGGCAGAACTGCCTGGGACCCCTGGTGGAGCGGCGGTTATGCCCCGAGTCTTGGAAGAATTGCAGCTTACGACGACGAAAGTATGAAATATTTTATCGATTTCGCATCCGAAATGGGCTGGGAATATCAACTTATTGACTGGCTCTGGTACGATGGGATGGATTCTCACTTTCAACGTCCACCTGTTGTTGATATTACAAAGTCGAACCCGAAAATTAATATCCCAGAATTGGTAAAATATGCCAAAAGTAAAAACGTAAAATTACTTCTTTGGCTTCATTGGGACGATGCCAATAAGCAAATGGACAAAGCTTTCCCTATTTACGAAAAGTGGGGAATAGCTGGGGTTAAAGTCGATTTTATGAACAGAAACGATCAATACATGGTCAATTTTTATGAACGCTTACTTAATAAAGCTGCTGAACATAAACTCGGAGTTGTATTTCACGGTGCACACATGCCAACCGGTCTCGACCGGACTTATCCGAATTTTTTATCCTACGAAGGGGTAATGGGAAATGAATTTAATAAAGGTTCTAAAAAAGTTTCACCAGAACATTGTCTAAATTTACCATTTACCCGAATGCTGGGAGGAATGATGGACTTTACTCCTGGAGGCTTTAACCATGCACCTTACGGTGAATTTATACCAAGCAAATGGGCAGCTCAAAATCCGCTGGTACAAGGTACACGTTGTTTTCAGTTAGCCATGCCTGTTGTTTACGAAAGTGCATTAACCATTTTCTGCGATGCACCCGATAGCTACAGAGGTCAGGAAGGACTTGATTTTTATAAAGTTGTTCCAACTACCTGGGACAAGACCAAGGTAATTGATGGATATCCAGGGGAGTTTATCATAATTGCCCGCCAAAACTCCAGCGATTGGTATCTTGGTGCCATGAATAACGATACAGAAAGAAAAATTAATATTCCCCTGTATTTTCTTGGAGAAGGGACTTACAATGCAACAATTTGTTCGGATGCTTCTGATTCAGACACAAACCCAAGGAATACCGATTCAACGGTGGTAAAAGTGGAAATGAAGGATGTGTTGAAAGCAAGATTAGCAAAAAGGGGCGGATATGTTGTACATTTTAATAAAAATTGATTTAGTTGTTAAATTTTTAAGGTGTAAAAACTAAAAATAAAATATTATGAATTACAAACATGCAATTATTTCTTTGCTGTTATTGTCTATTATTTCAACAATTTCAGCTCAAAAACTTGATTGGATGGAAGATCAGCCTCCTACCGATAGAATAACCCGTACGCAGACAAATAAGCTCTCCGTAATAGACAGTTATCCCCGAAGAAGTTCAGGTTCATTGAAGGAAAGTCCATCGGCACAGCAGTTAGCTTTTTTCGACATGATTTGCTGGAAACCATTTAGTACAAGTACTGTTAAAGCAGCTCAGGCTATTAACCCCAATATGGCCTGGTTGCGCATTTATTGTCCACAGGAATGGCAGGGTGCCACCGAAGCTCCTGACAAACAAGGTAGTGGATACCCGTTTAATACTTCAGGGCCTGCAACTGCAAATAATCAGATTTTTGCCGGTCATTTTGCTTATAAACCTTTTACAACACTTACAGGTGTCTTAACCGCAGATGGAACGAGTGTTGCCGTAGCAGAAATAGCCAAAATTAAAACGCCTCAGTATTGCGTAATTTATCCGGCTGATTCGTGGGATAATGCAGAGCATGTATTGGTAACTGAAAAAAACGGCTCCTCAATTACCATAACTAAAAGAGGATACAAAAGTGTAGCAAAAGAATGGCCTTCAGGGTCTAAAATAGCTGTACACCAATTAGGAAACGGAACTACCAACGACAACTGGTGTTACAATTTATCATCACGTTGTCCGAAAGATGCCAATGGAAAAAGAGCTTGCGATGCTTTTGGTGAATGGTTACCCCTGAATTATGATAATAATGCAAATGGAACACCAGCCGATGCCGTATGCGATGGCATTTTATACGATTCTGACGCTTTTGCTTTTACAGAGGGAGGTTCAGTTGATTCACGAAATGCTGATTTTGATAACAATGGAGTTTCCGATTGGGGTTTCGAGACTGATGGTACTAATTTTTGGGGCGATGGTTTGGAAACATTTTATCAAACTGTAAGAGAAGGCCTTGATAAACGTGGATGTACAAATGCAGTTGTCTTGGGTGGTGTCGCCGAAAGTTGGGGTGTTTTGCCTAACAACGGTACGCAGATGGAAGCCGGTTGGGATGGACAATTTTCGGTTGGTGGGAAAGCGGCCGGAACTTATGATAAAATTAATTTCTATTTTAGTAGTATGAAGGCTCAAACCGGACATGGAGTTATCGGACCACGGGTAACAGATGTGCAAAGCAAATGTGCAAGTGCACTTTATACCGATAATGGCGAAACTCGGAATGCTCCTGTACGTTTTTCGTATGTCATGTCGATGCTTTTCGATGGAACCTGGTTTAGTAGCATGAATGGTTATGGTGATGCTTTTCATTATTTTGATGAAGATGCAGTTTATTTACAAGGCGAAAATTATGGAAAATCGGTTCCAATAACAAATACCACCGATATACGAGCCAACAATAAATGGCTGGGGAAAGCATTAGGACAATACCAACGAATATACGATAGTGCAACTTTTGCAAAGGAAAAAAATTTAATGCCAAATGGTGATTTTGAATCATCATCTATAGCATGGACAGGAACTTTAATGTCTTCTGCTTCGCATGTAACTGATAAACATTACGAAGGGTCAGGAGCCTTGTTAATTACTCCAACTATTCCCAATCCGGGAAGTAGGGTTTCCGATGCAAAATTGAAAGGTCCTGCAGTGGCACTTACAGCCGGAAAAGAATATACGCTTTGTTTTGCAATTCTAAGTGAAAGTCCTGCACGCCATTTGACTGTGCAATTAGGTTCTTTGAATCAATCCTTATATATTACTCCCGGATGGAATAAACATGTAATGAGTTGGAAAGAAAGCACAGGCGGCAATATTCAGCCTACCTTAAGCGTAGGTGCCGAACTTACTAAAATATGGCTCGATCAGGTATATGTTTTCGAAGGTGCTTCCGATATATTCCGTCGGGATTTTGAAAATGGAATTATAATTGCCAATGCCATGCCTGATGCTAAAACCATTCAACTCAATGGAACTTTTCAACGCATCGATGGTAATTTAGATAAAGTGGTGAATAACGGAGCTAAAAATCTGACTGAAGTAACTGTTCCTAAAAATGATGGCGTGTTTTTAGTACGTCAAATGACTTCATCAATACCTGAAAATTTATATAGCAAAATTTCAATTTCTTCAAATCCATTTATGTACGATTTTACAGTTAATATGCCCGATGGAGTTAGCGCTTTAGACATATTCGATTTAACTGGTAAAAATATATATCACAAAGATGTACGAAATCAGAAAAGTGAATTTGTAGATTTATCAAGCAAGCAATCAGGAGCTTATATTTTAAAATTAATTGGAAATAAGATAAACTATCAGGAAAAAATTATTAAAAAATAAGTAAAAAATTCTACAATGAAAATTCAGATAAAAATATCTATATTCAAGATATTTTTAATATTTACAGGCGCTTATACAATAACAAACAGTTGTTGGGCTGTGTCAAAAAGCAATTCCTACGATTGGCTCAACGATCAGCCAATTCCCAAAGAAGCAATTTATGTACAAAAAAATAAATTGTCGACCAAAGATGCTTTTCCCCGTAAAAGCACAGGATCAATAAAAAACAATGCAATTACAGCAGAGCAATTATCAACCTATGATATTTATTGTTCCAAGCCTTTTGGTGGTGGAACAAAAGTGTTAGAGGCTCAGGTTTTTAACCCAAATCTGACTTGGTTGCGCATATATTGTCCACAGGAATGGCAAGGGGGTCAGGATGAGCCAAACTTACAAGGAAACGGTCATCCTTTCAATACTTCGGCTGAAGCCACTGAAGATAATATGATTTTTGCTGGACATTTTGCATACAAACCATACACTACTTTGTCCGAAGATTTGGGAACAAAAGATACTATGGTACTAAAAGTGGCTAACGCTCAGGCAATTCAAAAAGGTTCATATTGCGTTATCCGCAATGCTGACTCGTGGAAAAATGCTGAACACGTGCAGGTTTCGAAAGTCAATGACACTGAAGCAACAATTACTGTTGTAAAGCGTGGCTATAAAAGTCAAAAACAGGATTGGAAAGCAGGTGCTATCATTGCACAACATCAAATAGGAAATGGAACTGATAATTTAAACTGGTGTTACAACTTGACATCGCGCTGCCCAAAGGATGCAAAAGGAAAACGCGCTTGCGATATTTTTGCAGAATGGCTTGTGAAAAATTACGATAAAGATGAGCAAGGAAATCAATGTAAAGCAATGGTTGATGGTATTCTTTACGACTCAGATGCGTATGCATTTATTGATGGTGGTGGACGTAAAAGACGTAATGCTGATATGGATAACGACGGAGTAGCCGACTGGGGATATGCACAAGATGGTACAAATTTTTGGAGCGAGGGTTTGGAAACGTTTTACAAAGGTGTACGCGATGGATTAAATTCCATAGGTCGAAAAGATGTAATTATTGTAGGAGGTGTTGCAGAGTCGTGGGGATTACTACCAAATAATGGCACACAGGTTGAAGCAGCTTGGTCGCATCAATTTATTGCAACGGGAGCACCAGCATCAGCTTATAATTATATAGGTTTTTACATGAGTACAATGAAAGCTCAAACTGCACATGGACTGATTTATCCTAGGGTTTCCGATGTTCAGGGAAAAGAAATCAGTGCCTTATATTATGGTAAGACAGTAGAAACTACCAATAAGCATGTGCGTTTCTCGTATGCTATGACCATGATGTTCGACGGTGTTTGGTTTAGCAATCAAAATGGTTTTGGTGATCCGTTTCATTATTTCGACGAAGATGCTGTTTACACCGCAAAAGGAGAAAATTTTGGTAAATCGGTTTTGAAATCCAACACTTCTGATATTCTCAAAAACAGCAAATGGCTTGGTAAGGCACTTGGAGGTTATAAACGAGTTTACGATGCTTATGCTTTCGATGTGTCGAAAAATCTTTTTCCTAACGGAGATTTTGAAAAGCCATTAACCGAATGGACTGGTATAAAAGCAGCAGCATCAATTGAGCAAAACAAACCATATCAGGGAAAAGCGTGTTTGAAAATTACGCCCGATAAAACGAATAATATAGTAAGTGATTGGAGTGCAGCAACAGTAAGCAGTCCGTCAATTTCACTAATTGCTGATAAAGAATATACCTTGTGTTTTGCTGTTTACAGTGAAGGACCGGCGCGCAAAGTGGATGTTAAAATAGGTTCCTTTACGCAGGAACTATTTGTTACGCCCGGTTGGAACAAACAAGTACTGACATGGAAAGAAAAAAACTCAGAAAATTCCAGTTTAAGATTTGATGTAGGAGGTGAATTAACAAATGTTTGGGTAGATCAATTGTATTTGTTCGAAGGGTCTGCTGACGTATTTCGTCGTGATTTCGAAAACGGAGTTATACTTGCCAATGCGAGCAACTTACCCAAAACTATTCAGTTAGAAAAAGGATTGAGCCGCATTGCCGGTAATCTGGATGCTGTAGTAAATAATGGTGAAAAAAATGTAAGTGAAATTACTTTGGCTCCACACGAAGGGTTGTTTTTAGTAAAACCAAAATAATATGACGATAATCGAGATTGAAAAGTTAGATTCAATCCGATTTGAGTTAATTGAAAAATTTGTTTTTCAATTAACTTCAAAAAAGAGTACGCTGGATAGCTTACTTATTGAGTCAATAATCAATGAAGAAAAAGTCATCACTTTTTTGCAATGAATGATATTGGTGAATATATGGGAATGTTTTCTATTGGATTATACTGTTCTCCTACCAGAAAGAAAGCCAGGATTGAAGATGTAGTTGTAGATAAGTTGTAAAAAGGTCAAGGTGTTGGAATGTTTTTAATGGATTTTGCAATACAATATGCTAAAGAGCAAAATGCTGATACTCTATGCTTACCTCAAATCCGGAAAGAACCATTGCCAACAAACTATATCTGGGTCTTGGTTTTCAACAAAAAAATACGAGTGTTTACCGCGTAAATCTAAATCAGAAGGTTTTTAGAATTGAAAAAACAATTTTTTTATTCTGTAAATATCTTTATACTTTTATCTTTAATTTAACTTGCTGATTTATAAATTAATATCAAGTATGATTAATCTGAAAATTTAACTACAAAAAAAAACTTAAGTTTCAGTTATTCAGTTTCTTGGCAGCAGAATTAATTATCTCTTCCTTTCAGGTTGGTTTTGGGTCAAAGAAAAAGGAACTGCAGATGCTGTATCAAAATGGATTAGTTCAATTTTAAGAATACAGAATTGGAAGTTATAATTGACTGTACTCTTCATTGGAAGCTAAAGTCTCCTCACCTCTTTTCAACATAATAAAAGTTTGTGTGATTTAACTGATAGTAAATCAATATTTTACAATCAAAGATTAGTAGTTTTGAGTTAACTTTTAACATTTGCGTGTATCTTGTTGTAATACAGTCATATAGACTCGTTCTTTGATTTTTTGACTTGAATTGACGTACATTTGCTCGAAAAGCAAATTATGTATTAGGGTAAATATGTATTCTCACAGGTTTTGGATTTCGTGGATCTGTATGAATTTAATAAGTACGTAAAACGATACTTTGGTAATTATCGTGTACGTGATTTGAATTGTTGGAATCAGTTTGTTCAACTATTCTTCGGACAATTGATCTCGCCGAATTCACTGCACAACAATTTTTGTGCTTAATGGCTCACAAAGGCAAGCAATATCACTTGGGTATTAAACAATATGTCGTAGTTTCTACCCTGTCAAGAGCCAGTGAAAACTGAGACTGGCGGAAATTAGCCGATTTCGGTTATTATCTAATTTCGAAGGTTCGTCCATTGTATGCAATTTGCTCCATTTCCAATCTTGATATTGACAATGAAGTATATGCGTTGGACTCAACACTATTTCGGTCAGAATCAATCTTTGCACTTGGGCAGAATGTAAGTATTCGCGTGGAGCTGTGAAAATGCACACTTTGCTCAACTTAAGGGGCAGTATACCCGAATTTATACTTATAACTGACCCGGAAATATCACGACAGTAATGCTATGGACGAAATTGTTCCTCAAAGAAATGCTATTTATTTAATGGATAAAGAATATGTTGACTTTGAATCATTATACCGTATAAATCAAGTAGATGCATTTTTTGCAAAAAGAGCTAAAAAACCGATGAATTATGAAGTTGTTGAACAAAATTTCAATATGTACCAAACTACAGGGTTGAGAACAGATAAAACAGTGATGTTAAGAATACAAAAATCAAAAGTGCTTTATCCCGAAAAACTACGTTTGGTTGAGTATTACGACAATCAAAACGATGAATTACTTGTTTTTCTGACAAATAATTTTGAAGTATCAGCTTTAGAAATTGCCAACTTGTATAAAAATCGTTGGCAAATCGAAGTATTTTTCAAATGGATAAAACAAAAACCTTATTATTAAAAAGCTGTGGGGATACTCTGTAAATGCAGTAAAAAAATACCTTTGGATAGCTATTTGCACATACTTAATAGTAGCACACATCAAGTATGAACTCAAAAGCAATTATAATGTTTATGAAATAATGCAAATACTTGGTATTTCTGTACGAGACAAAACACCAATACGTGAGTTATAATGCGAACAACATCAATTATATCAAAATGTCAAAGAGCAACTAAAATTATTTGAATGTTAAGTATTAACGCAACAGCAGTATTGTCACATTAACAATATTAATTACTTAACTTCTATAAACTCTACTTTAGAAATTGAATAAGTAGCAAATAATTTATATTTTTATAATCATTTGAGATAAAACATCTCCTCCAGATTGTACATTGACCATGTACATTCCTTTTTCGAGTGAATGGGTATAAACTTTGATTTTATTTTGCTCTTTGATTAAGAGTTTCCCCAACATATCAAAAACTTCAACATCCCAATCCACATTTTCATTACTCAATTTTATATTTATTGAATCGGAAATAGGGTTTGGATAAATTTTGATATTTTGCACTTTTGAGGGTTTTTTCACAGATGTTTGTTGATTATATTCGATGTCGATAATACTAAGAATACCCATAGGAACTGTTACCCGAAAGCTGTTGTTGTTGACAGCTATAGCCTGTTTAGTAAGGATATCGGTTGCCGAAATTACATCAACAGCAATTGTTATTTGTGCTTCTCGATTGTCAGGATCTAAATAGCCCGAATCAATAATCACAATACGTAAATGGTTTAAATCGAGTTGTGTAGCAGTCCACGCAACATCACCAACTACTTTTATCATCATTTCTTCGGCATACGATTTCAATGTGTTTTCGATTGCAGAAGCATAGGCTATTGCACTTTGTTTCGCACCATTTTCGTCGTACCAACTTTCTCCATCGGTAACAATTACTTTTTCCACACCGGTTTGTGTCAATGCAGATCCATCGTTGGGGTGAAAAGTTACCATTCCATACGGATTTTTTGGTATAAAGTTCATTGCCTGCTTTCTTCTACCGGTACCAAAATAACCAAAATCATGTTCCGGAGTTGCAGCTTGACCCCAAAAACATTCGAGCCTGCTGAATACCCATTTGGGATCATCTGCATAAATAGCTATTTTATGAGAATTATGAGAAGCCTCAATAAATGTTTCCGATGCAGGTTTCATTCCAATAACTACTGGAGATAATGATAACATATCTGAAGTGTTTTGCGGACAACGGAGAATTCCCTTTCCGAGCATGTGTGTAAAAGGCTTAACAATAAGGGAATGACCACGAAAACCGGTAGGTGTTACTTCCGAAAGTTGTATCAGATTAATTCGTGCTCCCATTTCGGATTGATAAACCATTGCCCTTAAAAAGTGGCTACCAATTGTAGTTGCTGACCATTGATGTTGTCTGTCGTACAAAGGATTGTCGTGAACAGCCCTACCTGCCCAATCATTAAACCATCCACCTTGTTTTAGTCCAACCCGTCCTGAAATTGAAAGGTCGCATAATCGCTCGTAGGTTTCTTCCATTGCCGGAACAATTACGTCTTTATATTTTTTATCTTTCAATGCCCAACTCCACAAATCGGTGTATATATCTGCGGCCCAAAATAGAAATTTTGAACGTAAAATTACTTTTCTGTTTCCATATTTCACACACAGATTACAGATTGGAATAATGTGATTTTCAATAGCATAGTGGAAAGCCGGAGTATCTCCTGCTTCCATTTCAGGAAAAATAAAACCATCGCATTTGGTGGGAGCTGCGATCAAAATACCCTCTACAGTTGTAAGACTTAAGAAAAACGGATCATTGCCATGCCCTATTGTCCATGTAAAGGATAATCCATTTTGCTCTAACGTTCTTGCATAATCAATAATTTGCGTTGAAGTTAATTTATATGGCATACGTGTATCCCGTTTGGTATCCCAGCCATAAGGTAGAGCCGACCTATTGAAGCTTTCACTGCTTTCGCTTAGCCACTGATTTCCGGAAAAATGAATATGGGAGTATTTGAATTCGTTACTATAAACATTCAATATCGGTTTAAGTGAATAATTTATATCAATTTCGTTTAAGGTACCCGGATTATAAGGATTGTATGTGAAAACATAGGTTTGTTCAGTGTTTTCAACTGGTTGATAAACAGGAGCTGTAAAATTATTCACTTGCTCATTAAGTGTATTTATGTTTGCAACTATTGTTGCTAGTTTTCCTTTATAACCAATAGATTTTAGGGCGTTTTCCCAGCCTGTCTCTTTTAGTCTTACACAGTAAATAGTATCTCCACCTGAAATATCGCTACCCAACAGAAGTGTTTCAGTAACATCGTCATAAAATAATCCGGCAGGAGCAATGTCGAACGAAACATCTTTTTGAATTTGACCGGCTGCATCGTAAAATCTCAGAGAATTGGCTGTCAGTCCAATCAATTGCCTTCCTGTACCAGAAGCAGCCGGAATTGATTCCAGCATTTGGAGTGCATAAGTATCTTGTCCTCTTCCGGTTGTTTTTTCTTCAAGTGTAAGTAATTTTGTACCAGAAGCATCAAATACAGACCCTTCTTTATTTCCACCAAAAGCAATTCTGTCAGAATTATCTGAGTCCATATCTGAAACCGCCACAGTATATTGGTAAGTTTCTCTGGTATTGATTGGATTTCCTACGATTGTAAAAGTTGATAAATTGTAGAAAATGAGATAGTTTTTCGCATAATTAGCCTGTAAACCCACCACCAATCCTTTTCCCGAAGTAAGTGTAAAAATACCGGAATTAATAGTTGTTATGGCATAAGTTGTAGTTATTTGGTTTAAAACAACTCCTCTTGGCGACACTTTATATAAAATTCGCTCAGGACCACCACAATAAATAGCTTGATTACCCAATGAATCACTCACTACCTTAACTGCATAAAGTGGCGTTTTTCCACTAAATAATTTGGCAATTAAACTGCCATCATTATCAATAATATACAAGGAACCATCAGCCGAAGCAATAACACATTCGTCGAAGCCATCGCCATCAATATCAGCCACATCCATTGAAAAAGGAAAAAAAGAACTGCATTTTTGCTCCCACAATTTATTGCCTGAAAAATCGTAACATAGAATTTTCCCAGAAAATGCAGCAGCAAAAATTGATCGGGGAATATCAGATCTGGTTTTTCCAGCTTTAAGATGATATATGGTTTCTCCACCACATGTAAACCATGAAGTTGAATCTAAGGATATTTCTGTTATTCTTTTTTGCAGATTATTACCTAAAAGCCTTGAAATTCCATCGGGAAGAATTACGAGTGACGCAGCAAAGACACTTGTACGTAGGAATTCACGGCGTGATTGCGTTTTTTTCATTTGTTTTCTGTTTAATAAAATTTGAAAGTTACAACTCTATAAGTCTATTGACATTGAATCTGTTGACAACAAAAAAAATGTTTTATAACACATTTTTATCTGTCCACAAATCGTAATAATTATGACTTACAATTTATCTTTAATGAATTTGTCATTTAATTTGTTGTTTCACAAATAAATACCTCAAATGAAAGTACTTTACCCTGAATCAGTAATCAATCGCATTGCCTTATTTGTACTTGCTTTTTTTATGTTTTTGAATGTAACAGTTACAGCTCAAAAACTGGATTGGCTCGAAGATCAACCACCTACCAACAGGGTTACTCGTGTTCAAACAAATAAGTTTACTAATCTTACAGGTTTTCCGCGCAGAAGTACTGGTACGCTTAAATCTGCATCAATAACAGCAGAGCAATTAGCTTGTTTTGATCTTGTTTGCAAGAAACCATATAATCAGACCTCGATACTGGATGCTCAGCGTTTGAATCCTAACTTGACTTGGATAAGGGAATGTAGTCCGCAGGCTTATCAGGGTTTTGCAGATGCAGCTGGTAGTGAAGTGAGCGGATTACCTTTTACTACATCTGGGACTGCTACAACAGGTATTTCAGTTTTTGCCGGACATTGGGCTTACCAGCCTTATACAACTCTAAATGCTACAATAACTGCTGAGTCTGGAATTACATTGACAGTAAGTGATATTTCAAAAATTCAAAGTGGTGCTTACTATTATGTTATTCGTCCATCGGCTTACGATTGGACAGATGCCGAACATCTATATATTACCAGAATTGGTTCGACATTAACTCTCACTACCCGTGGATATAAAAGCACTGCAAAGGCATGGCCTGCTGGTTCTGTTATTGCACAGCATACAACCGGAAACGGAACTGCAAAAGAATTATGGGTTTACAATCATTCCACAAAATGTCCTCTGGATGCTAATGGAAAGAAAATGCACGAAGCTCTTTCAATTTGGTTGGCTGCCCATTATGATAAAGATGGTAATGGAAATCCTGATGCTGCTCAGATTGGTGGAATACTCTACGATGCCGACCCAATTTCGTATGTTGATGGTGGTGGTATTGATAGTCGTGATGCAGATTTGGACAACGATGGAGCATCCGATTGGGGTTATGATAAAGAAGGAAACAATTTTTGGGGTGAAGGGCTGGAATTATTTTACAAAGGAGTAAGAGATGGAATTGATGCCAGAGGACATATCAATGTGGTTATTTTGGGTGGTGTTGCCGAATCGTATGGCATATTGTCAAACAATGGTACTCAAATGGAAGCAGCCTGGACACATACTTTTGATGAAGATGGGGCTGTTGTAGGAGCTAATAATATATACAGTTTTTTCCCATTTTATATCAGTGGTATGAAAGCTCAAACAGGTCATGGAATTATTGGACCCCGTGTTACCGATTTACAAAGCAAAGAAGCTAGTCTGATTTATCATGGTACAGCAGTTCCTGCGAACAATAATGCAGTTCGATTTTCATATTCCATGACTATGATGTTTGATGGAGCCTGGTTTTCGAATCAAAATGGATTTGGCGGTGGTTTTCATTATTTCGATGAAGATGCAGTTTATACACAAGGAGTTAATTATGGAAAATCAGCTTTAGTTACTAATACTTCAGACATTTGTAAAAACAACAAATGGCTAGGAAATGCAAAAGGTCAATACCAACGAATTTATGATGCTAACACTTATGCTTCTGATAGGAATTTAATTTCGAATGGAAATTTTGAAACGGCAGTGAGTGGATGGACTCAAACTGCAGCTTTCGTTTCAAGAGTTACCGATAAACAATTCGAAGGAACTGCATCGTTACTAATTACCCCAACTATACCTAATGCAAATTTGCAAATATCCGGTTCAGCTATATCAACACCTTCTGTTTCAATTGCATCGAATCAGGAATATACTTTGTGTTTTGCAGCTTATAGCGAAGGTCCTAGCCGAATTATTCGAGTGTCGATGGGTTCACTTACTTCAAAAATATTTCTTTCCCCGGGTTGGAGCAAACATGTTTTGGGTTGGAAGGAATTAAGTGGAGGTAGCTTGAAAGTCAAATTTGAAGTTGGATCTGAACTTACCAAAGTATGGATTGACCAACTTGGCCTGTTTGCTGGTTCTGCCGATCTATTTCGTCGCGATTTCGATAATGGAATTATTTTGGCCAATGCAAGTTTTTCTCCAAAAACATTTATATTAGAGAAACCTTATCAACGTATTTTGGGGAATTTGGATGCAACAGTAAATAATGGGCAGGTTGTTACCGAAGTTACTATTCCGGCACATGATGGACTTTTTTTAATTAAAACAGCTGCTACGGATATTGAAAAAACGAAAGAATTTCAAATTTCAGTTTCGCCAAACCCGATTACTGATATGCTTTCGTTGAACATTCCTGAAGGTGTTAATGAATTAAAAATATTTGATTTGATGGGTAAAGCAATTTATCAATTTAATTTATCAAATCAGAAAAACATTACAGTAGATCTGTCAGACAAACAGTCAGGTGCTTATATTTTGAAATTATCAGGTAATCATATAAACTATCAGAAGAAAATTATTAAAAAATAATGTCCCCATGCTCGCCTTAGTGTGTTGAGTAATATAAATATTTTTATTATTTTGCCAACGCAAATTTGTTTGTTGAAAATGGTTCACAAATTGACAATGATATTAGGGCTAACACCCATTGTCAGAGTTATTAAGCAGCATAGCTGCGATATCTTTGTAGAACAAAGAATGTAAAAATGATATTGAGGGGCGTAGCCCTGATATCCTTTTATTTTCGATTGATGGCAAAATGCTTTACCATGCACATTTTACGGATGTAAACAAGCACCAGATACTCGTATCACAATTTGGGCAAGGCATTAATCTTTGCCGCATAAATAACGGAACAGAAATACAAACCATCAAATTCTTTAAAAAATTAACAATGGCACAATGTAGAGACGGGGCGCGCCCCGCCTTTACGTGCAACCATAAAATATTATACAATCATGAAAAAAATATTTCTAACATTAGCAGCTTTCATTTTTCCCGCAGCCCTGCTTCAAGCGCAAACCGACACCATGTATGTAATGAAAGGTGGTGTGATAATCAACAAACAATCAATTAAGAAAACCGGTGTGGACAGCATTATCTTTTACAAACCGGTAATAGCTACTCCGGGTGCCGATATTCAGACTGCGCATATTATGGGTGGCATGTTTATAATGGGCAGCCCTGTAACCGAAGTAAACCGAGAAACCAACGAAACTCAGTTTGCCGTTACTCTTAGTAGCTTCCGTATGAGTAAGTACGAGATAACGAATGCGCAGTATGCCGCCTTTTTGAATGCCAAAAGTATTGGTAGCGATGGTAAGTATGCAGCAGGTGCATATCCAACGCAGGTTTTGATTTATGCCAGAAGTGATACTTACGACTTTGGTTTACATTACAGTGGCAGCCAATGGGTACCAGTAGTAGGTTACGAAAATGCTCCGGTGAATAGAGTAACTTGGTATGGCGCAACTGAGTTTGCTACTAACGTAGGTGGTACTTTGCCTAACGAAGCCCAATGGGAATATGCCTGCCGAGCAGGTACTACCACGCCCTTTAGTACCGGTAACTGCTTAACGAATTTGCAAGCCAATTATAGGTGGTCGTCACCTTACTGCACTTGTACCAATACAATTACTACACCATTAAGCAAAACCCAAACGGTAGGTACTAATCCTGCCAATGCCTACGGTCTTTACGATATGCACGGGAATGTGTGGGAATGGTGCGCCGACTGTTACGGCACTTATCCTACCACTGCTCAGAACAACCCTACAGGTGCTACAACGGGCTCGTACCGCGTGATTCGTGGTGGCAGTTGGAACGAATACGCTCGGTATTGCCGCTGAGCTATTCGCACTGACAACACCCCGATCAGCAACGGCTTCACTTTAGGGTTCCGGGTGGTGTTCGTCCCATAGTTCACAGGGCTTTGAGCTAAAAAAAAGAAAAAAACCTCACCCCTCACCCATCTCCTTGAGGAGAGGGGAAAAGGAAAAACCATTCGCCTGCGAGGGAGGCGGTTCTCGAGCGAAGCTGAGAGAGACGACCGAAGCAAGCGCAAGGGGTTTTTAATATAAGTGATAGTCTCACTAAAAGTGAGGCTATCACTTAAAGAATTATTATTTAACCGCGAAGCGGTCGATTTTTATTTTTCAGAAAAATGCAGATACAGATTTTTAATATTTCGCTAACCGATGGAGGTGAAGGTTTGACGGAAATGAACCGTTGGGCGAATACTCTTTGACTTCGTCAGGTAGGTAGCAAGTCTCCTAGCTTGCATATTTGAATGTAATAAATATTAAAAGTAGGTTGAGCCATGGGTTCAGTGTGTAGTTCGAGATTTTTTTTTACTATGGCGAGTGGGTGGTTATTTGTCGGTATAATGTCCTAAATATTGATAAAATACTATTATTTCAGCTTCATTGCTCATATCATATAAATATCCAGGTTCAATAGCATAAACAATACGATCTTTTTTTGTTAATTCTCTTGACCATAAATCAATATCGGAATACTTTAATTGTTCAGGCTTTCCAATAGCATCTAAATCAAGCTGACTTTCAATGATACTTTCTACTATATCCTTTAATCGTTTTTTAGTAGAACCGTCCATTGATTTAATTTTTTGTTTATCCTTTAATGCTGTGCGCGTTTCGAAATATTCCATTACCAAAAATTTTCTAAATTACCACGAGTATAATTACCTGATTTAGCTTCATCAATACTACGTTTCAGTTTGGATGTAAGTTTTATGTTATTTACATCAACTCCAACTCCCTTTAAAATTGGATTAAATAATTCGCCATGTTTACGCAAATCAATACGGGCAAATCGTGCGTTGCCGCGTTCGTCCTTTTCTATTGTAATGCCTGCTATTCGTGCCATGATAAAGCTATTTTTGTTAAATTATTAATTATAAATTCAGAGTTGCAAATATACAATCATTTTTTGGTTTTTATTCCAAAATAACTACAAAATTCATCTTGACCGAGCGTAGGATGTAGACTTACGCTCAGTTTGCATTGCGAAGTTGTAAGCGATGGCGAGCGAGGGAGTATTTATGTTGTATAACACATTTTTTTCTGTCCACAAATTGTATATAATATTACTTACAAATTAAAATTGATAGATAAAAATGAGAATAGTAATTATATATATTTTTTTGGTATTATTTATTTGTAATAAAGCGTATTCACAACTAATACCCCAACATTTTGTTTTCTCAAATAAAATTCCGAAAAAGTTTGATGCTCAACGATTAAACCGAATCGATACAGTATTCAAAAAATTAGTGGACACGGGTGTACTTCCTCATACTGTAACGTTTATTGCTAATGATGGAAAAGTTATTCATAACAAAGCCTATGGTTGGAGGAACATTGAAAATAAGACAGCATGTACAACATCGGATATTTTCAGAATGGCTTCGCAAACCAAAGCAATTGCAGTTGCTGCCTTAATGACCTATTTTGAAGAAGGAAAATTTTTGCTCGACGAACCTGTAAAAAAATATATTCCTGAATTTGGAAATCCTCAGGTTGTAGTTTCATTTAATGCTGCAGACACGACCTTTGTAACTCACCTTGCAAAATCTGATATTACAATCCGGCAATTACTTACACATACTTCCGGAATCACTTATGGAAACGCAAATTCGCGTAAATTTTACGAAAAAATAGGTATACCGACAGGGTCGTTATTAACCAATGAGCCCAAAACGCTTGGAGAAGTTGTTAAACTTTTAGCTAAATGCCCTCTGGAATTTGACCCAGGTGAGAAATTTACTTACGGAATGGGTATCGATGTTATTGGTTATCTCACCGAAATTATTTCAGGCAAAACAATAGATAAAGTACTCAAAGAAAGAATATTTAATCCGCTTGGAATGAATGAAACACGGTTTGTACTGAATCAACAAAAAATGAATCGTATGGTAACTTTATATCAAAATGATCAAGATTTGAATTTAAAAGTAAATCCTAATAGAACATTTCAAAGTTATTCGTATGCAGGTGCACAAACATTTTTCAGTACTGGTGGTGGTTTATGTGGCACTATTCAGGATTATGCTAAGTTTCTACAAATGATACTTAATGGTGGTGAATTTAACGGACATCGGATTTTAAGTAGAAAGACGATAGAAATGTTACATAAAAATCAGGTAGGCGATAAGCGAGGTGAAGCAGGATTTGGATTAGCATTTGAAATATATCGTAAAGAATATAGTTATCGAACCATGATTTCGGAGGGCGCTTTGCATTGGGGAGGCATGTTTGGAACCGATTATATTATCGACCCGAAGGAAAATATGATTTTACTTGTTTATGCAAATATGATGCCTAATCAAACAGGTGTAAATTATTATAACTTGTTTTATAATCTTGTTTATCAATCAATTAATTAAGTATATTTTTTTGAAAAAACATTAACTTAACATGAAATCAATGCATTATCAAAATCTAAAATCATTTATTTTACTTATTATTGGAATATTTATTTCCATCATTTTTGTTTCAGCTCAAAAATTAGATTGGTTGGAAGACCAGCCTCCTGTAAATTCTGTTACCAGGGTCGAAAAAAATAAGCTCTCGGCTAATCAAACTTACCCAAGACGCAGCATTGGCACTTTAAAGAACTCGAGCCTTTCACCAGATGCAATGGCTTGTTTCGATATTGTTTGTGCAAAACTATTTGTTGCCAAAAAAGTGGAAAGTGCGCGGGCTTTCAATCCCAACCTCAGCTATCTGCGAGAATTTAGTCCGCAAGCTTATCAGGGTGCCAGCGATACTCCTAATATGCAGGGTAACGGGTATCCATTTAATACCACGGGTCCGGCAACTGCCAATAATCAGATTTTTGCAGGACATTGGGCTTATAAGGCATATACAAAACTGACTAACGGAATTGGTGTCGAAGAAAATATAGTAATAAATGTGGAAAACAAAGCTAATATTTTAGACGGTGAATCCTATTGTGTAATCAGACCTGTAGATTCGTGGGAAAATGCTGAACATGTAAAGATTACAAAAGCAGGTTCAATTATCACCATTACAATGCGAGGGTATAAGAGCGAAGCACGTTCATGGCCATCGGGCTCAATCATTGCCCAACATCAACTCGGAAATGGCACCGGAAATTTGAACTGGGTTTATAACCATTCTACTAAGGCTCCAAAAGATAAAAACGGAAAAAGAGCGCACGAGGCATTCTCTGATTGGTTGTCGGTTAATTTCGACAAAGATGAATTCGGGAAACAATCAACTATCGATGTAGATGGTATACTTTACGATGCTGATCCATTTGCATTTATTGATGGAGGTAGCATTAAAACAAGAAACGCTGACCTTGATAATGACGGAACTCCCGATTGGGGTTATGACGAGCTGGGTAATAATCATTGGGGTAAAGGATTGGAATTGTTTTACAGTAATGTGCGTAAAGGACTTGATAAACGTGGTTTGACAAATGCTGTTATATTGGGTGGTGTTGCAGAATCTTATGGGGTTCTTTCGAACAATGGAACACAAATGGAAGCAGCTTGGTCGCATCAATTTGGCGAAAATGGTGTAAAAGCTCAAAATTATAATTACAAAGGATTTTATATAAGTGGTATGAAAGCTCAAACCGGACATGGTGTTATCGTACCAAGGGTTACTGATGTTCAGGGAAAAGAAGCAAGTGCCATTTATCCGGGCAAATCTGGTGAAAAACGTAATTCTCCTGTTCGATTTTCGTATGCTATGACCATGATGTTTGATGGTGCATGGTTTAGTAATCAAAATGGATTTGATGATGCCTTCCATTATTTCGACGAAGATGCTGTTTATACCCAACAAGGTGAAAATTACGGAAAATCAGTACTTAAAGCAAATACTAAAGATATTCTAGCAAATAATAAATGGTTGGGAAAAGCTTTAGGTCAGTATAAACGCATATACGATAGAGCTAATTTTACTTCGGATAAAAATTTAATTCCTAATGGAAATTTTGAAGCATCAATTGGTACTTCGTGGAAAAGTGAAAAGGCTACAGCAAAGCAGGTTTCTGATATTAAATACGAAGGCAAATATTCGCTTTTAATCGAACCTCAAATACCTAACAATCAATTCCATTTAGAAGGAGCTTCGGTTTCAGGTCCTTCGGTTGAGTTAAAAGCAAATCAGGAGTACACTTTGTGTTTCAGTGTTCAGAATAAAAATCCCGAACGCATTATTAAAGTTAAATTGGGTTCCTTTTCACAGAAGATATTTGCCACACCAGGTTGGAGTAAACATGTATTAAACTGGAAAGAGAAATCGGGTGGAAATCCTGAAATTACCTTCGAAATTGGTGGAGAATTAACAAAAATCAGTGTGGATCAATTGTATTTGTTTGCTGGAACAGCCGATATGTTTCGACGCGATTTCGAAAACGGAATTATTCTTGCCAATGCAAGTGCTACACCTCAAACAATTAAATTAGAAAAGAGTTACCAACGTATTCAAGGAAATCTTGATACTTCAGCGAATAATGGACAAACTGTTACCGAAGTTACTATTCCGGCTCATGATGGTTTGTTTTTGATTAATGCATCTGGTAAAGGTAATCCCAAAACCAAATAGATTTAATTTTAGTAGTACTAATATATAAAATAAATACCATTATGTTAACAATAAATTCGAAGCAAATACGAAGAATTATCACATTGACTATTGCTATTTTTATATTTTCAACTGTTTTTTCCCAAAATCGTCCACCTGAAGTTCCGGCAGATGATCCGTATTTCAAACTTGGTTATTTGGATGTACGACTTTTTGGTGCCGATAATACAGGAACAACGGTATGTACTAATAATATCAGGAATGCTTTACTTGCTTCACAAAAATACAAATTAGCATGTTATTTTCCATCAGGCACTTACCTTGTGGATGATACCATAACAGCAAAAATACCTGTATATCAAAGTGGACAAAACTGGTTAAGCGAAAGACGTAAAGCTGTACATATAGTTGGAGCTGAAAATCCCAGACCGGTTATTAAATTGGTTGCGGGCGCTACCGGCTACGAAAACGGAAAGATTAAACCAATTTTTTGGCTTTGGGGACAAATGAGAGATGGAGCCAATGCCGGAAGTACAAATCCCGAAATGGACCAGTCCAATATCAACTTTAATATGGTGATAAGAGGTCTTAATTTTGACTTGAGTGAAAATCCGGGAGCTGTTGCAATACGCTTTGCAGGGGCACAATGTTGCACTATTGAGGATATTAAAGTAAATGCTAAACATGCCTACGCCGGCTTTTTTAATTGTGTAGGGCAGGGTGGGGGAAACTACAATATTGAAGTGGAAGGAGGAAAATATGCCTGGTACTTCAATGATACTTATGATGCTGCTTACGTTATTTTGGCAGGTATTAAATGCAAAGATCAGGAAATTTCAGTAATAAGAAATGGGCAATGTGCTTCCCCTATTTTGATTTCTGGATTTCACCTCGAGTTGAATAATATACCTATTATCAACAAGTTCCCTACCAGAGGTGGAATTACAATGATTGATGGTATGATTGACAATATCAGGGCACTTCCGGTCGCTAATGTATTGCCTGTGCCGGGTTTAAATCTTTACATGAAAAATGTTTACTTACGAAATTGTGAAAAAGTTATATTAGACAATACAGCTACTGCATTAACACCTAATAAATGGAATGAAATCAAGGAGTTAAAATATTTAGGTAATTCGAGTGAGAGTTTAATAAATGGCGAATTATCAACAGCCGTTTCCACAAAAATGGAATTAGGATCAGGGGAAACTCCTACACCCATTGAGCTAATCAGGAAACACACTTGGGACTCTGAATTATTCCTGTCGGTAGGGATGCGTAATGATGCTGATTTTGTGAATGTTAAAGATCCTGATAAAATGACCGGAGCACCGGGAATAGCCAAAGGAGATGGAACAACAAACGATACCAAAGCATTGCAATGGGCAATCGATCATTACAATAAGGTATTCGTTCCAACAGGAACATATCAGATTGATTCAACGCTTTTTCTTAGGAGTAAAACTCAATTAATTGGATCAGGTAAAGTTTTCTCGATTATTCAACCAATGAATACCTGGAAGACTTCTTCTCCAAAGACATTAATTAAAACGAATGATGATATAAATGCCACAACCAATTTATCATTTATTGGACTTCAAACCAATCCACTTATTCACAAGGATATGGTTAGAATTACATGGCAATGTGGTTCCAATTCAATGATTAGAGATCTTTTTGTAGGCGCATCGGAAAGAGCAGGCTCCTCGAGTCTTGATCATCAGATATTAAAATTTTCAGGCCCAACTACAGGAGGACGAATCTATGCTTTTGCTTCGGAAAACGGTTTATTAACAGGAATAACCGAGAATCCGGCATATAGAGAAATCTTGGTTGAAAATACCACTCAACCGCTTCGGTTTTATGGGCTCAATACCGAAAGGATTTCGAGTGGCGTTCAGGTTGAGATACGCAACTCTTCGAATGTTGAATTTCACTATTTTAAATCGGAAGCAACGGTTGGAGATGAGTCAAGCTCACCATTACTCATTAATAACTCTAATAATATCAGACTTTATTGCATGGCTGGAAAAATTGATTTGAAAGCAGGTATGGCTATAATAAGGGTGGAAGGAAATTGCAACAATATTTTGGCTACCTGTGTCAAAAATGTAAAAGATATTGATACCTATTATATTGTTAAAGAGATATTTAACTCAGTAACTAAAACAACTTCGGCTGCTAAAAATCTGGGTCTGTTTTACAGAAATGCAAGCAGTGTACCTGCTCCATCTGGTAATTCATCTCAATCGTTTTGCAAAGAAACTTTACCCACAATAGCTAATTTAGTTGCCAATGGTAGCAAAATTAAATGGTATGAAAATGCCGTTGGAGGCGATACAATTACATCTACAACTGCTCTCGTTTCGGGAAAATATTATTTTGCAAGCCAAACTATAGGCAGTATCGAAAGTGTCGAAAGATTGTTTGTTGTGGCTTCATTAAATCATTGCACAGGAATAACAGAATTAAATCAGGCATTTTCATACTTTATAGAAAATAACGAAATTATTATCATTGGTTCTTTTAATTCAGATGCTACAGCAAGCTTATTTGATCTTCAGGGGCGGATTGTGACAATGTTACCATTATCAAAAAGGATTTCAAATTCAATTTCTATTAAGGGGTTAAAGTCAGGAATTTATATTTTGAAAGTTATGGATAAAACAGATATACAGACAACTAAATTGTATATTAATAATTAACAGTTTATGAAAAAATCAAATTTATTAAAAAATGTATTTTTTTTTGTGATGTATGTTTCTTTCGCAACAATGGCTTTTGCACAAACTCAAAACGAAGAAGGTTTTGCTCCAACTCCAGTTAGTCCTGTTAAAGAACTTGAGTTTTTAGGATGGAATTATGAAACAATTGGTTTTACACTTAATCCTTCCGAACAGGTGTTTATTCAGTTTAGGAATAATCAGGATAGTCCAACCAATCTGCCCTTAAACTGGTCACTTCAAACCTATACCGGCACTAAACTCACATCGGGTGAATCGACTTTGGTAATAAATCCCGGACAAACTGTTTCACTTCCGATTGAAGTTCCTGCCGAAATGAATGATGGCGCCTACAAAATTATTATTAATGCCAAACACAAAGCGTTTGCACGTGCTATTTCATTTCATTTCGATTATCGAAAACCACAGAAGCATGAAAATCTGAATATCCGTTTGGTTTCGTTTATCGAAAATATGGATTCGGAAGGTTGGGTAAGAATGATGATGGGTTCATTGGCAAAATATGCCGATATTCGTCACGACTTTCCTGAAAACCCAAAAGATGCCGATGCAGTTGTGGTTATAGCCGAAGCGCTGGATGCGTTTAATCCAAGATTGACAAAACTTCAAAATTATGTCAGGGAGGGTGGAGTTATGATAATTTTCGGACAGCCGGCACCGGTGCTTTCTGCTATGCTTCCTGTAACTTCACCAGGGTCAAATTATGTGAATGATCGATTGAAATACTTTGAAAACCCTCAAACCCTTAAAACATTATCAGAAGGTCCGTGGCAAAATTTTTATCCGCAAAACGGTCCTTTACATTACGGTATGAAAGTAGTAGCCAAACCAAATTCAAAGGTATTAGCCGAATGGTTTGACCCTTTATTTCCCGACAAAAAAGGGACGCCTGCTGTTGTAAAGGGCACTTATGGTAAAGGAAAAGTTATTTATGTTGGTACAGGTTCAGGTCAGGTGTGGCAGCATAATACGTCTATGGACGGAATTGATGAACTAGCTCTCAGGCTACTTTTAAATGAAATTGGTGGTGAAAATCTGGTTTTATCCATGATGAATCAGGCAAAATTAATTCAATCGGAAAAGGATGCTGCGGAAATTATAACGCGTGATTTGGTATTGTCTGATATGAAAGTAAAGAAACCCAATGATTTTGTTGTTGTTAATAATAATAATACCGGTCGGTTTGGTTGGACAGTTGACGAAGGTTTATTGATAGATAATATGAGCGAAAATGGTACGGTATCGCCCTTGGGTACACGTGATTGGAAAATAAGAGGAGGTGCCACCTTACAAATGGAGCGTCAGTTGGTTTATAACATAAAACCTACAAAAACAAGTGCTGAACCGATTTCTGGAAATATTTCTCAAAACTGGTTTTCCAAAACCATTGAATGGAAATATCCGATGGATAATATTATTACTTCGACAGTTTCGGTAGGATCTCCAGCCATATTGTGGGAAGGTAAATTAAAAGATATATCGTTGAATATTAATAATTATACACATGTTTCTTTTATTTCAGGTAAAGGAATAAAAGTAATTGCAAAAGGCGATATCCTCCAACCTGATGAAATGAAAGAAAATTGGGTTTTAGTTTTCAACACAAACAAAGAAGTACAGGATATGCCATTGTTAGTGGTGTTCACGCGTAAACCAAAAACAATCGGATTGAATCAGGGCATCGAATTTACATTCGGCAACGAAGGTTTTGGTGCTTTATTTTCAAGTCGTATTTGGGGTATTCAACGACTTTCGCCAGGCGAAACTACAAATTGGCTTGCTACATTTCCGGAGAAAGCAGGCGAAACTACAAATTGGCTTGCTACATTTCCGGAGAAAGCAATAACCGATGCCAGAAGGTGGAGTCAGGTTTTTCTCAACTATCCGGTAAATTGTGATGAAATTGGATGGGTCGAAGGCGAAAATGTTTTATTAGCCGATCGCTTTAGTTTCAAAAAATTTAATTCTGAATGGAAAACGAAAGCAAAAGAAATGATATGTTTGCCGCCGGTATTTTTTCTGGCAAAAAATGCAGGTGCTCCTGTGAAATTGCCCGAAGGACTCATTGAAATGAATTGTAATACCAAATATGGGCCATTGTTTGCCTTAAATGGTTCTTCCTCTTTAACAAAAATTCCTGTTCCGCTTACCGACCACAGGGCTATTGTTCCGGTCGATGGCAGGATGAAAGTTCAAAAAGAAATAGATCATTTAATATCCGGATTATATCCGAAAAGCCTTCAATATTCGGATAACAGTGTCCGTAACGAAGGCCCTGGTAGCTTGCAAGCCGATTTGATACCTTATGATTTGTCGCGCGCAGTACCTTATTACGAAGCTCCCAGTATTGATTTGTACAAATGGTGGTATACCTTCAATGCCACTCAGGTACGTCAGGTGTATGGCGATTCGGCCAGACAAGTCATGGACAATTACCATCGGACAAGGTATCTCGAAACATTAAACTTTTATTCGCATAAATCATTTGTTGCACAAAAGCGGGAACCCTATACCCTTGTTGAATACCCAATCACATTTGTTTGGCCTACTCAAACTCAGTTTGGATTCAGAAATTTTAACGATGCCAACGAAGCCGCGGGTCATAATGCTTATTGTTTAGCAAATTATGCTCGTTATTATGGTGATTGGACAACCCTGAAAGCAAACTGGAATTTACTCCGTTACATGCACGATCCGCTTTCTAAATACAACGATTGGGCGGTAATGTCTTCCGGTTCGAATGAATATTGGGCTACATCAGGATTAGACATGCTTAATAGTGAAACATTCGGGAGTTTAGCTTACGCTTATTCGGCTGAGCTTACAGGCAATCAAAAAGATGTTGTTTTGGGAAAAGTATTAGGTGTAAGGAGTCTTATACCAACCGTAGCCCGGTTCGACCTACAAAACTACCTCACTTCAATAAGCCGCGAAGGTGATGCATGGCGGGGTTTCAAAGGTTTCTATCATTTCAGCGAAAGCGGATTACAACTCTCCAAAAATAAGATGGGCAGCATTGGTATGCTCGATACTTCCAAAGGAACATATCATGAATTGGCACTTGCCTATAAAATGTGGTCGGGGCAACGAATGAATAATGAGCAAATTGCGTTGGCAGGTGGTTGCAATCGTCCTGCTCGGTCAGCTGGTCCCGATGTAACTCAACGGCTTTTCCTGGGTTGGAATATTGATAGTATATCTGCCAATATCCTTAATAAAAACCGGATTATTGATTATAATAAAGTTCCAAGATGGCAGGAATCAACCAGCTTGTATGATTTAGCCATTTTATGTGTGGGTGATATACCGCTATTCCTTTCGGAATGGGCACCTGCCGAACTTCTTGACGGCAATTACAATGCTGAAATACAAATTATGAAGCTTTCTTTCAGGTCGGCTCTCAACGAAAAATATACTGTTCGTATCTACTCACAATATCAACCCGATGAACTTAAAATAAATAATGTAAAAAATGCTGATTCTTTCAAATACGATTCTAAAAACGGATGGTTAGAAATCTATCTGAAAGGTGTTGAAACAAATGATATTGAAATTAAATTTGGTAAAAAAGTTGCTCCATTGCATCCCTATTTTACAAAAATTGACCAATAATAACCCAAAGTTTAGTGTTCATATAGAGTGATAAGTAATATGAACTAATTATTGATATGTTTTATGTAATTAATGACCATCTAAACAGTCTTGTAACGCGTAACTAAATACTTGTAACTACGTAATTCAGTTTTTAATAATTAATTTAAATATAAATCATGAACCACCCATCTACAGTATTAAAACTCCTGTTTTCTTCAAGTATTATAGTGCAGAATTCTTTTCCGGCATTATCTCGCGAACAACAGGAAAAGCGACCTAATATTCTTCTTATTTTGACTGACGATCAGGGTTATGGTGACCTCAGATGTCATGGAAATGAAAAAGTCAGCACTCCTGTACTTGATAAACTAGCTTCTCAATCTCTAAGATTTGATCGATTTATGGTCTGTCCCTATAGTAGCTTTAGTCGTGCAAGTTTGCTGACAGGGCGATACCCACTAAGAACAGGTGTGTTGTCGGTAACTCGGGGGCTCGAGTTTGCTCGTCCCGAAGAAGTAACAATTGCAGAAGTTCTCAAAAAGGCAGACTATGCAACCGGTTGTTTTGGAAAATGGCATATAGGCGAACATTTTCCCAGCACTCCGAACGGACAAGGCTTTGATGAATTTTTTGGCATACCACAGGGGCATGCCAACTTTTATTTCGATCCTCAATTGAATCATAATGGCAAACAGGTTCAAACCAAAGGCTTTATAACAGATATACTGACCGATTCCACACTTTCATTCATTGAGAAGCACCAATCAGAACCATTTTTCTGTTATGTTCCTTTTAATGCACCTCATTCACCATTTCAAGTGCCGGATCGTTACTTCGACAAGTACACTGCAATGGGGCTGGATGGCAGAAATGCTTCAATATATGGTATGGTTGAAAATGTGGATGAAAATATTGGTCGTCTATTAGCAAAACTCGATGAGCTCTCACTTTCAGAAAATACCATAGTGATTTTTTTAACTGATAATGGTGCGGAAGGAGATGTTGGCAGTCGATATAACGCGGGAATGCGTGGTATGAAAGGAAGCGTACATGAAGGCGGAATGCGTGTTCCCTTTTTTATCCGTTGGCCTGGAAAAATAAAGCCGAAAACGGTTGACCGTATAGGAGCTCATGTTGATTTGCTTCCCACTATTGCCGAACTATGTGGTATTAAAAAACTGAAAACGCTACCTTTGGACGGTCGTAGTTTAGTCCCGTTATTTGATGGATCTGAACCTAATTGGCCTGATAGACTGATATTTGCCCGTTCGGCAGGTTGGAAAAAAATGGTTGAATACAAAGATTCCTTAATCACCAATATTGAGCCTTATGGTGGAACAGTGAGAACGCAAAGATGGCGTGCTGTAAACGAGGGAAAAGGTTGGCAGCTCTATGACATGCAAAATGACCGGTCTGAGTCCAAAGATTTAGCTAAAACCTTTCCCGATACTTTGAGTAAGCTAAGTAATGCGTATGATGAATGGTTTGTTGATGTAACCAAGAAACCAATTTCCCGACCACTCATTCCTGTAGGATACAAGGGGCATCCTGACGTTGAGTTGCCTGCACCAGAGGCTTTTTTCACAAAAGGTATAAGTTGGTATAACAAATATGGCTTTGCCTATGACTGGTTAACAGGCTGGAAATCAAAAGATGATTTAATCTGGTGGAACATCAATGTGGTTAAATCGGGTTATTACAATGTTTCTATTGATTATACTTGCTCGGATGCAGCGGTTGGTACTAAATTACAAGTGAAAGCAGGAAAGTCAGTTACAGAAAGTAATTTAATGAACTCTTATAATCCTGAGCCACTGATGCGTCCCCGTAGAGAAAATACTGTTTGGTATACGCAAACATTCAAAAACCAGTCACTTGGCAAACTATACCTTAAAAAAGGTAACCAACGAGTATCAATTCAGGCTCTCACCAATAAGGTTAGTCCAATCTGTGAATTGAAATCAATTTTATTACAAAAGGTTGAAAAGTAGGAACAAAATGAAAATGATTTTTAATACCAAAAAGATATAATCAGAAAGATATTAAATAAAGATTAAAAATAAATTTATGAGAATTACTAAAACAATTACGATTGTGTTACTTTTTATAAGCTCACAAATTGTGTTTGCTCAACGAAAAGAAATTAGTTTAAACGGAATATGGAAAATTGTAAAAACAGATACAGCTTCCAATGTTCCAACAGAATTTAAATCAAAAATTTGTGTTCCGGGTTTGGTTGATTTGGCAAATCCGGCTATCGATCAAATTCCTGATTTTGCATGGCAATCGCTTGAATTGGCAGTAGCCGCTACAGACCAGGCTCACGCATCCACAGATAAAGCTGTTCAATCCGTACCCACAGATGAAAGTTGGTATTACAACGATGCTGTTTATTGGTACAAACGTAGTTTTACTATCAATGAACCAATTAGGGATGTCGCTTTGCTAAAAATAAATAAAGCAATGTATCACACAAGGGTTTATTTGAATGGTAAATTTATTGGCGAAAACTATTATAACTTTACACCTACACTAATTAATATTTTACCATATCTGAAACCGATTAACCAAGAAAACGAATTGATAATTTCTGTGGGATGCCGCAACAATTTACCTAATACAGTTATCAGAGGCGATGATTTTGAGAAGTATTTTTTCACGCCAGGCATCTATGATGATGTAAATATTATACTATCGGGGAAACCTTATCTTCAAAATATTCAGACCGCTCCCGATATCGCAAATGGGAAACTTCGGGTAGATGCAGAAGTAATTCAGCACAAAGGTAAACGATTTAACCTGACTTATACTGTAACAGAACATATTTCAGGGAAAAAAATAACCGGCAATGTTTTGTCAAAATTAAAGCCGAAAAATGGCGAAATGTACAAAGTTGATTTCACAATTCCTATGCCCGACTTTAAAATGTGGTCGCCCGAAAATCCATTTCTGTACGATTTGAATCTTTCAACAGGTAACGACAACAAAAAAACCACCTTTGGAATGCGAAATTTTGCTGCTCAAAAAGGTGGAACTGTTGGCTTGAATGATAAGACTTATTATTTACGCGGCACCAATATTTGTATGTTTCGTTTTTTTGAAGATGCTGAACGGGGAATGCTTCCCTGGAATCGTGAGTGGGCAAAAAAACTCTTGTTGTTGTATAAGGATATGCATTGGAACAGTATGCGTTACACCATTGGACCTCCTCCAGAGCTTTGGTATGACCTTGCCGATAGTATCGGATTCCTGATTCAGGATGAATATCCTATTTGGAAAAGTCATGTGCCGAAACCTGATGGGGTAACTTCGGAGTCATTAGCCAAAGAATACGAAGCTTGGATGCGCGAAAAATGGAATCATGCCAGTATCGTAGTTTGGGACGGACAGAATGAATCGGTTTACGATACTACTGCTATTGCTATCAATAAAGTAAGAGGATTAGATTTATCGAACCGCCCTTGGGATAATGGTTGGGCAAAACCTGCATCGGAATCAGATATAATGGAAGGTCATAAATACTTTTTCTATCCCTATTATTCGGGATTCAAAAACAACAAGCCGGTTGCAATTAAGGAAGGATTGCTAAAGGATATATTTAAAAATCCAGTGGGACAAAGCGGTCCGTATATGAACAAGGTTCCTAAAGGCTATAGCTATCCAAATCCGGTTATCATGAACGAATATACCTGGATGTGGCTTAACCGCGATGGTTCGCCCACCACAGTTTCCGAATCGATTTATAAAAACTTGTTTCCTGAAGCCAAAACGCATGAAAAAAGGTTTAAGGCTTTTGCTCAGGTACTTGGAATGGAAACAGAGTATTGGCGTTCGCATCGGTTATTTGCAGGGGTTCAATATTTTTCAGCTTTATCGTATTCAAGGGCACTTGCTCTAAAAGGAATAACATCTGATAATTTCAAAGATGTGAAAAATCTTGTTTTTGAACCTTATTTTTATAAATACCTACGTCCTGCATTTAACCCTGTTGGAATCATGCTCAATTTTTGGGATGAAAAATTACCGTTTGGAAGCACTGTAAGCATACCTGTTAATTTGATTAATGACACTTATAACCTTTGGAAAGGCGAACTTCAATTAAGTATAATCAACGAAAAAGGTATTGCTGTAAATGTTCAGAAAGTGTCGGTTAATTTGCCCGACCTTGGGAAAGAAACCTACAATTTTGAAGTGAAATTTCCGGAAGAAAAAGGTCAATACTCAGTAGTTGGCGAAATCATTTATCAAAACGAAAAGGTGCAAAGCATCAGGGAATTGAAGCTTGAATAAATAAAACATAATTTAATTATTAATTAAATACTTATTTATCAATGAATTATCAAATGTATTTTTTAAATAAAATAATTTAAATGAAACCAATTAAAACCAAAATTTATTTATCATTTATTGCAATACTTCTTGTAATCGGTATTTTAAATGCCAAAGCATTAAATCTGCCTGAAAGCAATCAATCAAAACCCCAATTACATCAGGTAAGTATGGCTGCACCTGATGTCCTGGTTTTCACCGTTCAATCCCAGTGGGTAGAACATGGTAAACAGGTACCTTATGAAAAGCAAGCTGGTGATGAAATCTCCATCCAAATCATGCATCGCTTTATCAAACGCAATGGTAAGACGATTGGAGCACTTGTTGGAAGTGAGGGCAAAATTATGTTCACTCCCGATAAATTGGTTGGTGATACATTGGATATTTTAGTAGCAATGAAAAAAGACAGCTACACCGTAAAAGAAAAAGATACTGAAAAACGTATTGAAATTCAACAAGTTTATCGCAAATCAAAACCCGTTGATTGCGTACGTGCTCCCGGATTGGAAGGCTTTCAGATGGAACACCATCTGATACTAAAATTGAGCAAGCCATTGGAAACAGGCAAAACTTACACAGTTTCATTTAAAGAAAAACTTCTTTCTCAAATTGAGAGCACTTTTACTTTCGACTCAAAAAAACTTTTCAGCGAAGCTGTTCACATAAATCAGGTTGGATTTAGGGGTGATGATCCTTCAAAATTGGCTTTCCTCTCGTTTTGGATGGGCGATGGTGGTAATTTAAGCTATCCTGCTGATAAAACTTTTAGTTTGATTGATGTTAAAACAGGTAATGTAGCTTTTTCAGGAAAAACAAGACTACTTAAAAACGCTAACTACGATGGCAATAAAACTAAAGCCGACATTTTCGAACTTGATTTTTCAGGTTTCACTACAAAAGGAAATTACCGCGTAAGTGTCGAAGGTGTGGGTTGCTCTTATCCTTTCGAAATTAGTGATGATGCATGGAAAAATGCTTTTGTTAAATCAATGCGTGGTCTTTATTGCCAACGAAGTGGTATTGAATTAGGTCCACCCTATACCAATTTTATTCGTCCGCGTTCGTTCCATCCTGCAGATGGAGTAAAAGTCTATATTTCGGAACCTGTAAAGCCTGGTGAAGATCCTTCCATTAGGATACTAACACCTGAACAGAAGGCTGTATTACTCACATATAAACCAAGCAGAGGCGGATTTCAAAACCTGCAAAAGAACCTTACTAACCAGATTTTACCAAATGCCTGGGGCGGTTATATGGATGCCGGAGATTTTGACCGGAGACCTGATCATGCCTTGTTGCCGATGTTTTTGTTCGACTTAGCCGAGATGTTCCCTGCTACTTATTCAAAATGGAATTTCAACATTCCAGAATCGAAGGATAATATTCCTGATTTGGTCAATGAAGCACTTTGGGAAGTGGACTTTCTACGACGATTACAACAAGCCGATGGAAGCGTTTATGGAGGAATTAATTCCGGAGAACATCCTCGCAGGGGTGAGTGTAGCTGGCAGGAGTCCCTACCAATCATGGTATTTGGCAGAACAAGAGAGGTAGCATATCATTATACTGCAATTAGTGCCCGTGCAGCTCTTTGGTTTAAAAATAATCAATCGCCTGAAATTTCTAAAGGATATATGGAATCTGCCCTGAAAGCCTTTGAATGGGCAGAGAAAGGCATCGGGCCAGCAGTTGATGAAAGAATGGGAATTAATCGCGGGCTTGCTGCTGCTGAATTGTACAGACTTACCGGCGATGAAAAATTCAACACCATTTTTATTGCCAATACCCGATTCTCCAAACCCGATGCCATTTTCTATACAAGTCATTCTGGTGCAAATGCTGATCCGGGAGGCGAAGCAGGATGGACATATTTACTAACCAAACATGCAGGAGTAAACAAAGAAATTCAACAGAATATTATGAACTCACTCATTCGGAGTGCAGATCAGGATATAGAAAAATGCGCGGAATCCGATTTCCATTATTCAGGAGGCAAAATGCGTGAATTGTGGTGGAGTGCACTTAGTTCACCAGGGTCGCATGTACTGTGCCGTGCTCATTACCTGACCGGAAAGAAAGAATATCTTGCGGCAATAGTGAATTCGGCTTTAACCGGAGCTGGTGCAAATCCTGTGAATATGTGTTATGTAACCGGTGTGGGTAGCAATTATCCACAACATCCTTTGCACGAAGATGCTTACAACTCCAATCAGAAAGTTTACGAGGGAATCACTGTAGGAGGACCGATTGATCCACTTCATCCAAAACACACAAATTCTAAAAAAATAATGCAACGACTTTATCCTGAGGGCAAAATATGGCCTGCTACAGAGTCGTATTACGATGTATTTATATATCCGCCTATGAACGAATTTACTGTACATCAAACCATGCAGTCAACCTCTTTTGTTTGGGGATATTTAGCTGGAAGAAAATAATTAAAACCTAAATATTGTTAAAAAGATGAATTAAATAATTTTTAAATATTTATATCCATGAAAATCAGGTGGGAAATGATGTTTATTTTGGTAGTTTTAGCACTATTTATAACGGATATTGCAAATTCCCAAAATATTACCTTGGAAAACGAAAAAGTGAAAATGATTACCGATGGTAAACATATTTCATCTTTGTACGACAAAGTAAGAAATCTTGAACACATTTCTCCTGATTTTATTTCAGCTAATGGAATATTCGGGGCAACTTATTTGAATGCTTCAACATTGGGTGATCCAGTTGTTATCAATGCTAATATACTGAAAGTATCGGTGTTGAATTCATCAGAAACACATGCTGATTTTAGCTTAGAGAATAATACTGTAAAAGCTTTTGTAGGTGTATCACTTGGAGCTTCAGATGCTGAATTTTCATGGACAATAAATGTTGAATTAAAAAATTCAGGTTATTTGCTCAGTCAGGTTGATTTTCCACGATTCAGAACTCCTCAGCAATACAACGATACTGTCAAGCAATTTTTGGAACCATGTGTCGAAGGTCATACGCGATTGCTTTCGCAAGCCATTCAATATTGGAGAGTTTACCCGGGTAGCCAAACGGTTCAGATAGGGATAGTTACATTTCCTATTGCTGGTTTTTCCATGTGGTGCGATGACACTCAGGGAAATGCGAAATCATTCGGGTACTTGACCGGAAATGGTTCAGCAAACTTTGCTGTTCGCCATTTCCTCCCTTTAAATTACAGCAATTGGAACGCAACTTATGCTACCAAAATTACATTACATGGAAAAGATTGGCAGGATGGGGCAGAGGTTTACCGCAATTGGGCAAGCAAACAATTTTGGTGTGCCACCAAGTTGAAAGACCGTAAAGATGTATCCACTCTTTTACACAGTCCTCCTTTAGTAATCAGTACTCAGGTAGATAAAGAAAATCTGAACACTTTAGTTTCGACATTAAAGGACTGGGCTACCAAATTTGAATGTCCTGTTATTTATCGCCCTCTTGGGTGGGAAAAATATGGAAATTGGGTGGGTTCTGATTATTTTCCAACAAAGATTGGTGACGAACAGTTTGTAAAAATCAATGCTGACCTCAAAGATGCTGGAATAACTGTTGCTGGATTTCCAGAACCATATCACTGGGTAAAAGGTCTTACCAATGAGTCGACACAAGTTAATAATGCTCTTTCTGATTATTATGAAACTAACAATGGTTCAGATCTTTGTCGTACTCAAATCGACGGAAAAGTCTGGGAACAAACGAACCAAACCAGATTAACATCATTCCTTTGCCGTGGAACAGATTTTGGGAAGTCTTACTTTCAATCGTTATCAAATAAACTATTCGATATGGGTGTAACTCATATCCATAATGATGCCGACCACATGATTGGATTGGGTGGTCCTTGTTACAATCCTGCACATGGACATACTATTGCTTATGGCAATTGGGAAGCTCAAACTATGAATTCAGTTTTCAGCGAAATCAAGGCAGAAGCAGTACGAAGGGGAAACAAGGATTTTATTCTGTCGAGAGAAAATGGCTCCGAAATTCAAAACATGATACTGACGGGCTATCAAACCCGAAATTTCCATATCATTTCAAGTAGGAAAAATATACTCCCGCTTTTCTTGTATATCTATCACAACTATATTCCAGCAATTTTTGGATTAGTAACTGCTAATGCCAAAAGAAATACACAATTGGCGGCATTAATTGTGTATGGACAGGTTCCAAGTATTGCGTTTTGGAATACCTACGCTTCGTCACCTACAACAAGTATTACAGATCAGATTTCGGTTGATGTGTTGAAAGATTATTACGATGTGATGAAAACCCATGGAAAAGACTTCTTACTTTATGGAAGTTTGCTAAAGCCGGCTGTACAATCGGCTCCGGGAGCTTTACACAATACCTGGCAGGACGATGCAGGAAATATCGGGATTTTTGCAGTGGATACCTTAGATTTCCCTACTACAATAAAGGTCAAAATACCAGGTGCAGGTATAAAATACATGAATGTTTATAATGGAAAAACGCTCGTTTCAAGTTCACAAGTTCAGGGAGCCGAAACTTATTCATGGATACTCTCAAAATGGCGGCTATCATCTTTGATTTTTTCCGACTCACCATTGACTTCAATCAAATCTTTTAAAGAGAAGGCTTTTAACCCAATATTCCCTAACCCTGTTACTGATATTCTTAATATTAGTATGAAAGATATTGATAACGAATGGGAAGTGGAGATTTTTGATATGGCAGGAAAAAGTTTGATGAAACAGATGAATAACTATCAATTGGCTATTAATCAACTTGAAAAAGGTTTATATTTTGTTCATGTCAGGACTTTTGGACAAAATTTCGTAGAAAAAATTGTGAAAATATTAATAGAATCTGCTGAAAACACAACCAACATTTAATATAAAATTTGAAGAAATGCGAAAATGTAATAAGGTAATTTGACACCAAAATTCAATTTAAAATTAATAAAAATGACAAACAATATCAATTTTTTTCAATTTCATGGTTCAGGTTTTTTGAAACTAGGGTTTACAATATTTTTTTTCTTGATGTCGATCACAAGTTCCTGTGCGGATACTTATGCAAAGTGGACAGCCAATGAACTTACGCTCGATAATGGGCTTATTAATCGTCAAATCAGTGTTTTAAGTGGTAAAGTGCTTACTAAATCATTGAAAATTAAAACTTCAGATTTGAACTTTAATGGAAGATCAGAAGAGTTTTCTTTCAACATAAATGGAAAGAAATTTTCGGGCTTAGCAGGTTGGAAACTCATTTCAATAACAGAAGCATCTGATAAATATCAGGGGAATGGTGCTACGTTAAGGTTAGAAGGAATCAACGACTTTAGTGGTGTTCAACTGGATGTAACTTATTTGCTTTACCACAATTTACCTGTAATACGCAAGCAAATAACTATTTACAATACTTCCGAAAAAGAAATAATGTTGGAAGAATTGGATGTTGAGAAGCTGATTATGAACTTCAATTATATCGAATCGGTATGTTATGCAAGTTATGGTCGCCAAAAGCATTTAGGAACTTACATTGGCAACTGGGATGATCCTATTCTTGCTGTACACTCGTATCAATACAATGCAGGGATTATTGCAGGTAATGAGTCTCCAGGTGTGTTGAAACGTATAGCTTACAACACCATTCAGAACGACGTCAATATTGGTTTAACTCATACCAACGATCTTTATCCGTTTCGAAAATACATCAAAGCCGGCGAAAAGTGGGCAAGTCCGAAAGCATTTGTTATACCATACAGCAACAACTCTGATCCCTGGAAAATTATGAATACTACGCTGGCTGATTTCGTTCGCCGGCATTTGGGACTTCGCATAAATGAGTTTAAGAACCGACCTCTTGTAGTTTCAAATACCTGGGTGCCTTTTCGTGCTGTAGTAAGCGATACAATGGCTATTAGAGTGGGTAAAGCTGCTGCTGAATGTGGTTTTCAGCTATTTACTATTGATGTGGGCTGGTATTCAGTTGCCGAAGGTGGCAAACCTCAGGAACCTGCATGGAATGGACTTGCCAACATGGGAGACTGGATAGTGGATAAATTTAAATTTCCAAAAGGTCTCGGTACAATGGCTACTGAATACAAAAAAATGGGTCTGAATACCGGATTGTGGATTAGTGTTGGTACTGTTTCAAAAGAAATTGCCAAAGTGTATTTCGACCATCCCGAATGGACAGTAAGAAATGTGAAAGGTGAATCGGCAAACATGCATTCCGGTAAAGCCGATTTGGCCACCATGTGTTTTGGAACCGATTGGAAGGATCATATTGATAATAAAATCTCAGAAATTATCAGAGAAGGGAACCTCAAATATGTTAAACTTGATCTTGCAGTACTTACAAGTGCTTATGTTAATTCCATTAGTCATTCGGGTTGTTGTGCCACCAATCATCCGTACCACAAGGACAAACAAGAATCATTTATCGTAATTTACGAACGACTTTTTGAGGTGTTTGATTCATTGCACGAAAAATTCCCCGATTTGTATATCGATTGCACATTTGAAGTAACCGGAAAAATGCAATTAATCGATTATGCTTTTTGTCAACATGCCGAAGGTAACTGGCTTACCAATGTAGAAGAACCGTTTCCGGTTGGAGCTTTCAGGCTTCGCAATCTTACCTGGTGGAAATCGCCTGTTATTCCTGCTTCAACAATGTTAATTGGTAATTTATGTATCGATAGTCCAGAGTTTATTCAAGAATTGAAAGCCCTAATTGGTTCTTTCCCTATAATTTTGGGCGACCCAACCAAACTTAGTCCGGCTAAACGTGCCGAAATAAAAACTTGGACAAATTGGATGAAATTGATGCAAAAGAAATATGACTATGATTTATACCGACAGGATTTGTCGGGCTTTGGTGAACCTGCCGAAAGCAACTGGGATGGTTGGTCGAGAATAAATACCGATACTAAACAAGGTGGAATTGTTGGCGTTTTTAAACAGGGATCGCTGGATTCTGAACGAACTATCTCTGTGCAAGGGTTAAATCCAACAGCAATATACACCATAAAAGAAGCTCCAATTCATAAGAAAATTGCACAAATGTCAGGCAAGGATTTGCTTGAAAAAGGTTTCATAGTAAAATTGAATAAGAAATACGATAGTAGATTGTTTGAAATTGAAAAAATGGGAAATGACAATTCTTATTTGGAAGATAAATTAAAACTAAAATAAATTTCATGAAACATGCACAACTAATAAATTTTGATACTCATGTATCTGTTTATGTGCGAGTTCAATATGACCTTAAAAAATAAATTTTAAACACATGAAAAAGTATTTCTTATTTGCAATTCTTTTTTTTGTATCTCATTCATTTGTATTTGCCCAAAAAGTGGAATGGCAACAACTCACAGTTTTTGGGGCTTTATAATCAAACAGTTGCAGAACAATTCTATCCCTACGTTAGACCACAGGAAACGGGCACAAAAACGGACATTCGTTAGTGGAAACTATTGAATTCACAAGGAAAAGGGTTAGAATTTGATGCTGTCACCCCATTTTCGGCTTCCGCTTTACATTATACCATACAATCGTTGGATGATGGCGATTTTAAACACTATCGTCACTCACAGGAAGTTCCGGAAGCAAATCTGACAAATTTTTGTATTCATAAAATGCAAATGGGCTGGCTTGCGAAAATAGTTGGGGGGGGGCAATTGCTCAAAGTGAATATCGTTTAAAGTATCAGGATTATGAATTCAGCTTTTTTATAAAACCAATCAGAAAGTAATATTCTCAAGTTATGCATGGTTAACTTATCTGAAAGAGCGATGAGGAAATTTATGTGTTTAAATGGAAATCTTCAGCATATTACGAGACATACACACATTTTACACAGTGTTGGTTAAAGACGAAAATGTTGTTGTGCTAAAAGCATCTGATAATTTTAAAGATTGTTGTATAATTAGATTGCTGAAAAAATCCTAATTGCCACAAAGTGGCTAAATGTGATTAACCCCAAGTGAGCACAGCGATACGTAGGGATTTTTAATAACCCAAAATATCAGCCCCGAAGTGGGTTGAATAATATCTTAATATATTTTTAATGAACCCTTTTTCAGTGCACTTACTCTTAGTACTATTCTAGTCCGACTGTTTTACAATCGCTTATTGGCTGCGCCGACTGTTGGCTCACATTAAATCCTTTCAGGATTATTTGGTTGCAAAAGGATAATGTAGTGCAAGGAAAACGAACATTAATTTTCAAAAAGTTTGCATATAAATAAAAAATATAACACTATTCTATTGAATATCAACAATATTATAGTATTTCAGCATACCTTTCTTAGATGTTCAATTTAAGATTTAAAACAGACCGAATTTCACCATTTTGGTACTATTATGCTTCAAAATGGGTTAAAATTATTATATAACTTACAAATTTAACGCCATTCTGAGTGCTTTGTATCCTGAAGAACTGGTTTTAATTTGCTGTCCATTTTTGAGTGTAAGCAGTTGGTTTTGCTTTTCGTATAGTTCAATTCGTGAAATCATTTCAACATTTACAATTACTGACCGATGTACCCGTACAAATTGATTTTCGGGTAAATGTTCTTCGAAAAATTTCATGGTTTGTTCTTTCAGGTATTTTCCCTGTACAGTAAATATTTGTACATAATCGCCATCAGCCTGTAAAAAAAATATATCAGTAACCAAAACTACGTGAATTTTCGCCCCTGATTTTACCGCTATTCGTTCCAATACTTCGGTATTTTGCGTCTTTTGTTTCTCAGTTTCTACAACTTGTAACAAATCAGATGTTATTACATTAGAATCTAAGTCATTCAATAAAAATCTAAAATGTTGCACTATAAGCAAATAAACCAGTAATCCAATAAAACCACGGATGGGTAAAAACGGAATGAATTGAGAGGCAGAATCAGCTCCAAAAATCAATAAGAATAAACCGTAACCACCACTCAACCAAATAGCAATACTTAAAAATGCTAATGCAACATGATTTACCATTCGTTGATAGACTGTGAGTGCATGAAAATTACCATATTTTACTACATTCCAAAGTAACAATCCAAGTAGCCCAAAAATCAAGGCATGCATCACACTGTCAATTAGTATCATCCAAACCGGTAGTGCCACAATTGAATAAAAAACGATGGTTAGTATTATTGCAAAAGCTAACCAAAGTAGTATATACTGAACTGTTTTAGATGTATCTTCAAGAAATGAAAACATATTCAAAGGTTAAAGGGTTTGAAGGTTTGAAGAGTCCCGCAAAAGCGTGATGTCCGCTTCGCTACCATTTGAGAGTTTTGAATGGTTTGCGCTGAATCAAACCCTTCAAATTCATTAATTTCTAATTTCACCACCACCAAACACACACGAGCCGGTGATAATCAGTTTTTTAGTTGTGTCAAGCGGTTCTTTAGGCATTCTGTTATCTTTAAAACCTCCAAAAACAGCATCTAAATGCGTTTCGATATACCAATCGGCAGGTACAAAAATGGTAATTCCACCAAAAACAGCATTCACATCCAATCGGGTTTCACCAACGGGAAGATTTGTTCTGCGTAAATCTAACGAAAGACCGCCAAAAACTGCATTGAGTTCGCCACCTTTGAATTCGGGATCGAGCACAATATGATCGCCACTGGCAAAAACACTGTTTTTCGAAAATCCTTCGGTATTACCTTTCACATTGGAATTAGAATAATAACGGTAATGTTTGTGTCGCATCCTATGACCACGTGTTTGCCAATCTCTTGTCCATGTTTCGTGACTCCAATTAGCACCGAAAAGCCGTTGCAATAAAATTACAATTCCCGCGCCAATAAGCAAAAGTGGCCAAAAGACGTGAACAAAGTTAACATCTAGTCCCGGTATAATTTTTGGAATAATAAAAAAACCACCCACAAAAATTAATACCGTACCCGAAATAAATCGTTGTTTAAATAAGTGTATAACACCTATTAAAATAAGCAACATTTGCCATGAAATAATTACACTTTTCATTGCATAAGGGATCAAACCAAAATTAAACCCAAGAAATACAATGCCAATAAACATTAAAACTAATCCAAAACCAAGACTTTTGGAATAACCCGAACTGAACGTATTTTTTTCTTCATTTTCCATAAAAATTATTTTTTAAAAATTTATAGGGCAAAGATACAGGTATTCAGGTGCATAAAACAAAACAAAATCGATGAACCAATGCGATAATCCCGACCAACGAGATGGAATAAGCAGTTTAAACGATTATTTGTATCCTAATTTCTTTTGAATTTCTTTTGGAATTGCATTTTTATGTACAAGAATATTGATGGTTTTGTGTAAAACGAATGATTCACTGGCGTACCAAATTCCTTTGTATTTTGAATCGGTTCCCCAAGAGTTTTTTACCAAATAATACTTTGTTCCGTTTTGATCTTTTGCAGTACCAAATATTACCATTCCGTGGTCGTCGGTAGTTTGATAGTTATCGAATGCCGCCTGACGAATTTCCTGTGTAACTTTCACTTCGGGTTGAGGTTTCAAATTCTTGTATATTTTTTCTTCCCTGTCTTTATCGGAAATGCCTAACCAACGTGCCTGATTTGTTCCTTGCATGTTTTCAACTTTGATTTCGGGATTTACGGCAATGCCTTTTTTTGAAAACCCTTTTTCGCTCACATCCGAACCCCAAGCTATACAATATCCTTTATCTATCGCATTATCTATTATACTTTTAAACTCATCGAGTGGCAAATTATAAGATTCTTCCCAACGCCAGTTATCGGGTATTTCGATAATAAATTTCATATAAAAAGGATGATGCGTAAATGATGTCAATGAAACATAATCGTCGAGATTTAATCCCAAAGATTGTTCATAAGTGGTTGGTGAATATTTCTTTCCATCCATGGTAAATTCTTTAGGACAAGAGCCTAAATAAGCATCTAGAACCCCTTCAAAACCGGCTTTCCATGCAGTAGAAAGTTTTTTGTTTGGATTTGAAACTATTACTTTGGTATATGCAGCGATAAGTGCATCCAATTCGCCGTGACGATGCTAGTCTTCACCATAATTGAGGCCGCTCATGGCAGATTCGGGCACAATTCCGTAATTCTTAAGCACATAAATAACATCCGAAAATGAACCACCACATGCAAAATTGATGGTGCCATTCATGCGAACGTATTTATCGGCTTTGTCGGTATACGAATGATGCACGACAAACATTTCGGACAAATCGACTTCCGGTTTACCCATGCGCAACAATTCTGCCTCTAAAAATCCCAAAGTAGAAAAACTCCAACATGTACCTGAACTCGCTTGATTTTTAACCGTTGAAATTTTATTTTGCTTCAGTACTGTAAATTTGAAACTGTCAACTGCGGTAGAATCCTGAGCTATTGCAGAAAAGCTGCTCAAAATAACTGTTCCTAATACAAGCATTTTTTTTATCATTGAATATTGATTTTAATGTTCAATTTGTAACTGTATTTTAGATCCTGTGTTATTTATTTGAAAACTTCTTTGGGATTAACTTTAACGATTTCCCCGAAATTGGACAGTTTGTCCATTTTTATCTTTTTGGAATTACCAACCACAATGTATGCAATGTTTCGACCTTTAATGTTTTCGTTGTAAAATTCCACTATGTTATTTATATTCACAACTGTAACGTTATCAATTAATTCCTTGTTTGGATCATTCACGTATCCTTCTTTTTTTAATCCAGAAATGGTGGAAGAAAGGTCACGAAAAGTTGGATATTGATTATAGGCATCGTTCACCAGGTCTTGTTGCGAAGTTTCTACTCTTTCTGCTTTTGCCGGCATCTGCTTTATCAACGAATCGAGTACATTCATCGCATCAGTTGTTTTGTCACACTGCGTGGAAAGCATGGCTATAAATTGACCATTTTTATCTTTATGTTTATAGGTTGAAAGTTTATATTTTGCATTTGCCCTATATGCCAACGAACGAAACTCGCGTATTTGCTGGAAAACCAACGAACTCATACTTCCACCAAAATAATTATTAAAAAGTGCTCCGGCAGAACGAGTTGCCGGATCTTTATTAATTCCACCAACCAAATATGCAGACACAATGCTTTGAGATGATGCTGGATCGTCAATAAAATAAACTAGAGGAGTTTTTACTGGCTGCAATTCACGATACAATGGGGTTTGAGATGGCACAGTAATTTGAGATAAATCAAAATTTTTATTCATTTCGGCTATAACTTTTCCGGCAGATAAATTGCCACAATAATGTACGTCACATTCTACTTTGGTGACAGATTTGAATTCAGCAATCAAGTCTTCGCCTTTCAGTTTTTTAATTTCAGACAATGATAACCGATTTAAAAATTCCGATTGATTACCATAACGAATCTTATCGAGCAAAGCAGCAGCAATATCATCGGGAGATTTCAGTTCCGCTTTATTGTTAACTTTTACTTCATCAACGACCTGTTTCATTTTTTTAGCATCGGCTTTTATGTTTTTCATAAAATCGCCCACCAAAGTAAGTGTTGAATTAAAATTCTTATCGAAACCTGAAATATTAGCTTCAAATTTATCTTTTTCTACTGAAAAGGTTAAAGTGCTTCCAATTACTTGCAGTTTATTTTTAAATTGATCGAAAGTAAGAGAGTCAGATCCTAACAAATTGATATAGGTGGTTGTCGGCGCAAGTAGTTTTGATTCTAATGTCCCTTTTCCATAACACAATGTCAGTGTGAAGATATCATTTAGCGGATTAGGAGTTGTATAGAGAACCACTTTAGATGCAATTTTAGTAGTTTGCACATCCTTTTCAAAATCGAGAAAACGAGGATGTGCCTCCAACGATTTTACTTGTTCCAGATTTTTGGCATATTCTGATTTTGCCTCCGGGTTTTTAGGAATGATAGGTGCAAATCCGGGTTTTTTAAGATTATCTTTGGGATAATTTCCTGTTTTCTTAGTAATTTCGAGATAGTTTTCAGTGAGGTATTTATTGGCTACTCTTATTACATCTTCTTTGGTGATAGCGTCAATCTCTTTCACTTCATTCAAATAATCGTTCCAGCTTTTCCCTTCGGCCAAAAGTAATAGCATTTTTTGAGCACGGGAGTCAATATTTTCCAGTTCTTTTTCATATTTTTGCTTTTGTTCCATTTTTAAGCTATTAAAAATCTCATCCGAAAAATCACCAGTTTTTACTCTTTCCACTTCGTGCATAACGATTTTTTTTGCTTTATCGTAAGACTGAAAGAATAATTTTGGAATTATAAGAACCCCAATCAAACCTGCTTCGGTCATACTTTGGCTGATAGACTGCGCCTGCATTACTTTTCCGTCAACCGACAATTTGTCTAAATATCCGGTTGTGTTTTGATTATTCAATAAGCCTGAAATTATGCCTATTGCTACTTCGTCGGGATGGTTTACGGGTACTCCTCTCCATCCGATAGCCATTATTTTGACTAGTGGTATTGAAAGTTTAATCTGAAAACTTTCCTTACCATTGAAAGCTTTAGGTTGAATAATGTCCTTATTGGGAGCATTTCCGCTTCGCAACCGCGCAAATGTTTTTTCTAAAATCGGCAAAAGATCAATGGTTTGAAAATCGCCACTGAGAATTAATCCCATATTTCCTGCCACATAATATGCATCAAAAAACTTTTTCATCTCCGATAGACTTGGATTTTTCAGATTTTCGGTACTTCCAATCACCGGATATGAATAGGGATGCGGTGTGAAAAACCGTTCGAGTATTTTTTCAAAAGCCTGAGCACCCATACGGTCATTGTACATATTTTTTTCTTCGTAAACAGTTTCCAATTCACTTTGAAAGAGCCTAAATACAGGATTCAATAGGCGTTCGCTGTTTATTTCTGACCACTGATTAATGTATTGAGGCGAAAATTCATTGTAGTAAACGGTAAAATCATAAGAAGTTCCGGCATTTAATTTACTACCGCCATAGCGCGAAATTAGTCGGTCAAATTCGTTGGGTATGGCATAGACGGCAGATCGAATACTTAAAGCATTAATTTCTTTTTGAATTTGCAACCGTTTTACCTTATCCTTTTGCATTGCCAATTCATCGTATTTTATTGCAATAGAATCCAATAGTACTTTTTCGGCAATATAATTTATAGTTCCAATTTTATCGGTACCTTTAAACATGATATGCTCAAAATAATGCGCTATACCGGTGTTAGGACAATCTTTTGCACCGGCTTTTACAACAATGGCACCAAAAACTTTTGGTTGAGAATGATCTTCGTTCAGCCAAACACTAAGACCATTGCTGAGTTTATACTCCTTAACGGCTAGTGGATTAGTGGTTTGGGCGAAAACATAATGAATGAAAATTAATGCGAATAAAAATAGTAATTGATTTTTTTTCATAAATATTATATATTTAACAATTTCACTTTATTGAATCTTGAACTCTAATTTCATTTCTTCGGTAATTTTCATGGTTTCCACACTGACAGTACATACACGCTGAATCAATTCAATAACCTTGTCTTTGTAATCGGCAAAACGGTAGGTATTAAACTGATCGGCGATAGTGGGATCGGTTGGTTTCTTTTCTTTATATTGATCCAAAATCCATTCGATGGCTGAACGGTTACCTAATTTATATTCCCAAGCAATTGATGGAACTCCTTTTAGAAATGTCAAATCATCAATTTCGATAATCCCAATATTTTTAATGGCTTTTAAACGTGGTTTAATTTTTGGAATTCTTATGAACAATTCATCAGGTTCGCTTACCACTATAAACATTTCCTTTTGGCGTTTCACTTCTGCTTTTGCTTCGGTTTTAGTTTCAAATGTCAGCACTTCCAAATTGTATGGTTTGGCGGTTTCGTAATTAATATGAAGTTCCATCAAAGATTTGCCCCATGCAGCCCATTTTTTGAAATCGTTATAAAAAGGCAAACGTGGAAACTCTCGTTTAAGGTTCAATTTGTATTTTTCGCGGTAAACCGGATTATGCAAAACAGCGTAGGTGTAATGAAAAATATCTTCTTTCGTGATGGTTTCGTCATCGTAATGAGTAAAAAATTGCTCTAAACCCCAGTCGGTTATATTGTCAACATATTGATTTGCTTTATTATAGCGTTTTGCTGGTAAACATTGACCATTAGGTGTAATTTGTAAATGTGGTAAATATTTTACTGATATACAATGATATGGTCTATCAATCCCTACTCCAGGAATACAAATTATTTTATTCACCTCGTTTAAATTACTTCCAAAAACGTCATAATGATTTTGTGTTAAAACATCATTAAGAATTTTTTCTGTATATTGAAACTGTTTAATAAAAGGACGATAAACTGCTTGAACAATATATTTTGAATTAAATGAAGACTTATTTCCTCTGAGAAGTTCGTTTTTTAAATCTCGACTCCATTTCAATCGATTATCAAATTCATTTTTCCCCAAATTTTTATTAAATGTCTCTGAGAAAAAATTCATTTTATTTATAAGGTTATTTTTATTTAAGTCGTAAACCCATCCATCCCTATTTGTAGGTACACCAGTAAAAAACAATTCAAAAATAGCTTTTTTACTTCTACCCAGTTTTACATCTTTATCAGCCACTGGAATCAAATTTTCCCAATCATTTTCTTCACTCAAATTAATCCAATTGTTATTTTTGTCGGGGTGTATGGTTTGGAAGTGAATATTTTCTATCTGATTGTTTTTCAGCCAGTCAAGTTTTTCTTCTTTTCGCCAGTAATCGTCCATACTTACATATTCAATCATACAATTTCCGGCTTGTTTATCTTTTTTTATCAAAAACATGATGGCAACTCCAGTTTGAATGCCAAAAACATTGTGTGTGGTTCCGGCAATTTTAGGATTTGCACGCACATCGCTTAGTGTATCAATGATATAACAATGAGAAAATTCTGACTGAATACATTTTCGGAAACCATCGAAGGTACGGCTGTCAATAAAACTTCGGTTGGTAATCATTGCCAATACGCCGTTTTGCTCTATCCTGTCCATTGCCCAGCGGTAAAATCGGGCATACATATCATAGACTTTTGTTTTTTGAGCCGTGCTGTGCTTTATGAAAGTATCTTTAATGCGTTTATCGATAAAAGGATATTCGCGGTTTTTGTTGTTCTCGTTTTCGTTCAGTTGGTTGGCGTTATAAGGCGGATTGCCAATGATAACGGATATTTTCTTGCGGTTTTGACGTTTAATGCGTTCTGAATTTTCACTACTCAATCCAAACAAATCGTGTTGCTTTCCTTCAAATACCAATCCTCCAGTATTGTCGATGGTATCTACAAAACATAGGTTAGGGAACTCGGCGTAATATTGCATTTTTTGCTTAAAAGTGTACTCAATATTCAGATTAGCAATATAATAGGGCAATATGGCTACTTCGTTGGCATGTAGTTCGTTTTTGAATTTGTAATCGAGGTTTTGTTTGGGAATGGCGTTTTCAATTATTTCGCAAATAAACGTTCCGGTACCAGTGGCTGGGTCGAGAATTTCCACGTTATGGTCAGCCAAAGTACGCCCAAAATACTTGTGAAGCAGGTAGTTGGTGCTTTTTACCATAAATGATACAATTTCGTTTGGTGTATAAATAACTCCCAATCGGTCGGCAGCTTTTGGATTATATACCTTGTAAAAGTTTTGGTATAATACTTTTAGGAACTTTTGTTTCTCGTGGTGGTCGGTAATTCCGGCAGCAGTGGAATTGATGGCTTGGTAATAATGTTCAATGCTGTTGAGCAGGTTACGTCGTTCGGGGTATGTAAAAAGTGTAGCCGTGAGCTTTTCTAATTCCGAAGCAATGGTATTATGATGATGAAAATCGGGGTCATCGAAAATTTTATTGAAAATATCGCTTGTCAGAATGTGTTGTATCATCATTTCGCGAATATCATCCAATGTGATGCTGGGGTTTATCTCCACTTTACACAATTCAAAAAACGTGTTCTGTTCTGCAATAAATTGGGCATTATTAGCCCTATCCTCCATAATTTTGGTTCGCAGCGTTTCTACAATTATAGGAATATCTGCTTTAAATTTTTCTATCGCCTCTTCAAACTGATAAACAGATTCGCTTTTAAAACCAATAAACATGGTCAGAATTTTGTCGAAACTATCGACATCGCGCACTTTCACACGCATAACCTCTATGCCACGCTGAAATAGAACAGCAAGGTTGCTGTCTTCAAAAAGTATGTTTGTAAGTGGATACCCTTTTACAATTTTGGCATCAATTTCGGCTTCAATGTCATCCTTTTCGTCCTTACTTTCCCATAAACCAATATCAAGTCCCCAAAGATTTTTCACTGTTCCATCGGGGTACACTTTTTTACCTCTAGTGCCCATAACAGATACTTCTGGTATCACTTCATAATTCAGTTTACGGGCATAATCGTTCAGTAAATGCCAGAAATGATTTCTGATACTCTGTTCGTTACTACTTTTACCATATTGCAAAGTTCTATCGAGATTTTGATAGTATTCGTTTATGAGAAGTTTTGACATTTAAAGCATTGTTTTTGAATAATATTTTTTTAAAGAAATCATACTTTAAAAACAATAATAAACTCACTAGCACATCAATAATAATATGTAAATGAGTTTATTATTTGATTTCAGATAGATGTTAGATTTATTTTATCGGTATATTTTCTAATGTAGCCAATAGGAAATCCCAGAATTTTTGTACGGTTGCAATATTTACTTTTTCGTCGGGCGAATGTGGAAAACGAATGGTTGGACCAAATGAAATCATATCCATTTGGGGGTAATGTGTACCTAAAATTCCACATTCCAAACCTGCGTGAATAATCATAACTTTAGGGGTTTTGCCAAATTTGTTTTCGTACACTTTGGTCATTTCACGCAAGATTGGTGATTCAAGATTTGGTTTCCAACCCGGATAGCCGCCGACTAATTCGACTTTGGCACCGGCTAATTGAAATACACTTTGAACCATCGATGCCAATTCTTCTTTGCGTGATTCGACAGAACTCCGCATAAGCGACCGCAAAATAATTGAACTTCCATCAGATTTGATGATAGCTAAATTGTTTGAGGTTTCTACCACAGTTGGTAATTCCTGCATAAAGCGCATAACACCATTCGGACAAGCAGTTACACCATTTATCAAATCGTCCTGTACTTCTTCGGGAATCAGACCCGAGGGTAATTCAACTTGTTCTACACTGAACGAAATCTTATCTTCCACGCCTTTGTATTCTTCGATAAATAAATCTTTGCATTCTTGTACAAATTCCACCAAATCGTCCACACCATCTGCCGGTACTGTAATAATTGCAAAAGCTTCGCGTGGAATAGCATTTCGTAAACTTCCGCCATCGATACTTGCTAATCGAGCTTCATAATCCGAAACGGCTTCTTTCAGAAATCGGAACATGAGTTTATTGGCATTGGCACGTTGTAAGTGAATATCAACACCTGAGTGTCCGCCTTTAAGACCAGTCAATGAAACTTTTAGTGCTAAATCACCATCGTCAACATCAACTTCTTTGTATTTGAAAGTGATATCGCCGTCAATCCCACCTGCACAACCTACATACAATTCACCTTCGTCTTCCGAGTCCATATTAATTAGAATGTCACCTTTCAGAAAATTAGGTTGAAGTCCAAATGCACCAAACATTCCTGTTTCTTCGTCAACGGTAATAAACATTTCGATGGCGGGATGTGGAATTCCGGAAGATTGAAGAATTGACATAGCGGCGGCTAAACCAATTCCGTTATCGGCACCCAAGGTAGTATCCATAGCTGTAACCCATTCGCCATCGATATAGGCATTAATTGGATCGGTCTGAAAATCATGTGACACATTACTGTTTTTTTGTGGAACCATGTCCATGTGGGCTTGCAAAACCACAGATTTGCGATTTTCCATCCCATCTGTTGCTGGCTTACGAACCAGGACGTTACCAATTTCGTCCCGCAAAGTTTCCAATCCAAGTGATTTTCCAAAGTTTTCGAGAAACGCGCCAATTTCTTCTTTTTTGTGCGAAGGGCGTGGAACTTGTGTTAGAGAATAAAAGTTTTGCCAAAGTGCTTTGGGCTCCAATTGGCGAATGTCGTTTGATGTCATATTATTTTGTTAATTGATGATTGATAATTTGTTAATTTTCATAATGTGAAATATCAATTGCAAATATCCACATTTATTTTGAGATGAACAGTTTTTTGGATAAGTTTTTTTCAAATATTGGGATATAAGTAATTGGCAAAATATAATGTACTATTTAAAAAGATTTTTTTGAACGCAAAGATGCAAAGACACAAAGTCGCAACTAATATAAATTATTGTAAATCAAGTATTTTTTAGCGTATTTGCGACTCCCGTATTGCGGGACAAGTTTAGCGACTTAGCGTTCTAAATACGACATTATATTAGCACACTTACTTAAAGTTCATTTTTAGGGTAGCATAAATATAAAAAACAATAGATTTTTCATTTATGAAATTTATCTGTAATTAGTCATTAAATTATAATGTCATTCAAAATAAAATTGGTAATTTTGCGGTCGAATTAATACCTTATCTTCTGCTAAAGATATTCTCTTCCCATTTTATATTAATACATTCAAATACAGTCAATTGTAAAGTTTAAAATTCTCAATTGTAAATTAAAAAGTATGCAACAAACTTATAAATTCGTAAGCGCCGAGGAGGCAGCTAGCTATGTAATCGATGGCGACATCGTAGGATTCAGTGGATTTACTCCTGCAGGATGTCCAAAAGAAATACCAACTGCAATTGCAAAACGCGCAGAAGCTTTTCATGCCGTTGGTAAAGAATTTAAAATCGGTGTTTATACTGGTGCTTCCACTGGTGACTCTTTGGATGGAGCTTTGGCACGAGCTAATGCTATTTTATTTCGGACACCATATCAATCGAACAAGGATTTACGTGGTGCTTTAAACAGTGAACGGGCACCATACTTCGATATGCACTTATCGTCAATAGCTCCACATTTACGCTTCGGATTTATGCCAAAACCTAAGTTTGCCATCATCGAAGTTTGTGATATTACGGCTGATGGTGAGTTGATATTGACCACCGGAGTTGGAATTTCACCAACAATTGCCCATTTGGCTGATCATATAATTGTGGAATGGAATCATAAACATCCAAAAGAATTGCGTGGTTTTCATGATATTTTTGAACCTCTGGATCCACCACATCGCTTGCCCATGACATTGTTGACACCATCGGATAGAATGGGAGTTCCATATGTAAAAGTTGACCCTTCTAAAATTTTGTGTATAGTAGAAACATACAGGAATGACGAAGTTGGCGGATTTACTCCTACCGATGTAGTTACTGATAAAATTGGACAAAATGTAGCCGGTTTTTTGGCTAATGAAATTAAATCAGGTCGAATTCCGAAAGAATTTTTACCTATTCAATCGGGTGTTGGAAATATTGCCAATGCAGTGATGGCATCTTTAGGCAATAATCCTGATATTCCTGTATTCGAAATGTATACTGAGGTAATTCAAGATTCTGTTATTGAATTATTGCGTAATGGAAAAATTAAATTTGCAAGTGGTTGTTCGTTAACCATTACTACTCCGGTTTTAGAAAAATTATATGAAGATTTAGAGTTCTTCCGCGATAAAATTGTTCTGCGTCCTCAGGAAATGTCCAATAGCCCTGAACTAGCACGTCGATTGGGATTGATTACAATTAATACAGCACTCGAGGCTGATATTTTTGGAAATATAAACAGCACACATGTTTTAGGTTCAAAAATGATGAATGGTATTGGTGGTTCAGCAGATTTTACACGAAGTGCATACATATCAATATTTACTACTCCATCAACTGCAAAAAAAGGACTTATCAGTTCAATAGTTCCTATGGTATCGCATGTTGACCAAAATGAACATTCGGTAAACATTCTAATTACCGAACACGGCGTTGCCGATTTACGTGGTAAATCTCCAATTCAACGTGCCGAAGAAATTATTGAAAACTGTGTGGATCCTCAATATAAACAAATACTTACTGATTATTTGGCATTGTCTGGTCCTTGTCATACTCCAACCGATTTGCATGCTTGTTTCGGGATGCATACTCAATTTATGAAAACCGGAAGTATGTTGGATACCAATTGGGAAGATTATAAGTAGGTAGTAGGAAGTAAATAAATACTCAAAGCTACTGTGTTGGATTTGAAGTTTAGAATTAAAAGCGTTTGCATGGGATATTTCCGGCAAACGCTTTTATTATTTGAACGTATTGATAGCCTGACTTGAACAGAGTGATAGTCTGACTTCAAGTCAGACAATCACTTGCCTGACTTGAAGTCAGACTATCACTTGATAAGTTGAAAATATTTATAGAATTTCCGTCCGGCATACATTGCTCCCAACAACATTAAGAACCAGAAACCATCTGGAACAGGAGCTACAGGTTCGCCCATATCATCTCCCGTATCACCTGGACCACCAGGATCGGGACCAAACGATGGATTATCTTGTTTCGATAAAAGCAATGTTTGAAGTGATTTCAAATCAGTAGAGAACGAATAGTTACTTTGTGGTTGATTTTTGGAATTATTGCTAGTAGCATTATTACTTGAAATATATGTACCCATTGAGCTTGTAGGCATAGAATTAACCCTGTTATTTTCTATCTTATAACTGGCGTGTTGGCTTGTTTCACCGACCATATATTGTGATAACACAACATTCCTTCCAACACTACTTCTTGTTCTCAATAAACCAATTTCATGATTATGCATGGTTTCAAAAGGATTTTCGTCGACAAACTGTGTATTTGACTTAGAAGTATTCATAATTCTAGTGCCAAAATTCACACCTTGTAATTGTTTGCTATTGGAAGGTGAAATGGGTTCATTTTCAACTTTTAAGTTAAATTGCAATCCTTTCTTTAGTTTTTTATCGGCATTATTAATTGAAATATATTTCACATTTTGATTAAAAACAGCTCCTTGTTTAAAATTAAGATGAGGTCTTACGGTATAGTTTTCAGGTGTACTCATAGGAAAATAACGTAGCACTAGGATTAATGAAACCCCTAGTAATACAAAGACAAATAGTCCAATTGTTATTTTACTTATGTTACCCATTTTATTATTTAATTATCAAACTTGAAGTTGTTACATCTAATTTTGTAACAGCTTTTACTACATACGGTCCTACAGGTAAATTCACTGGTATTGCTGTTAATCCACTTCCTCCAAATGGTGATTTTTGAATAAATCTTCCTGCAATATCGTATAGATACAAATCACCAATTACATGACTGAAATTCTGTACAAAAATTGTTTTGTCAGCACTGAATACCTTAGTCAGACTAGTACTAGTTGCAGTTGCCGAAACGGTAATAATTTTAAATCGTTTCACCGGCTTTTCAGTTGAAGCAGCTTCGAATGCATATTCCGAACCAGATAATGTAATATCAGTAGTAACATTTTCTAACATATCAACCAAATAGATAGCTGCATAATGCGTTTCAGTATTGGTGTGTGAGAATGTGAGCTTATATTTTGTGTCTTCACCAGCCTGGAATGCCAAATCTGTGTTGTTAATATCATTCACAGCATTAATTTGATAATCACCATCCGATTCAACTGCATATAGCTGAGGTGTAAGAACAGTACCGAATACTTTCCGTCCGTCCCATCCATTGTTAAAGTCATGGTTGCAAGTAGAATCGGTGAACAACCACATACGGTCACCAAAACGACTACCCTTCACATCAATAATACTATATACTTTATCAGATTTGGCTACATTATCATTTGATCTAGTTCTTAGTGGTGCTGTGTTTTTAGTTACCACAGCTGAATAAGGTATACTAAATATATGAACACTATCACGGTCCAAATCCTCGATATCGTTCACCAAGAAGCCTTGCATTGATGGTATTTGAGATGGAATTCCTCCAGTACCTGCAGTTTGTTTTGGTGCCACTACATATTGTCCAGGATTATTGCCTGGTGTAAGCACACCACCATTGGCAGTCCAGTCAGCCGTAGAGCCAGTATTGAATAAATAAACCGACTTTTCAACTCCATCAGTAAATTCAAGTTTAGTAATATCAATGGCTGCTGTATAAGGATTAGCAAATAAATACTGTCCTTTATTTGTTCCAACACCGTTATAATCCAATGTTTTAGTAAAGTTACCATTTTCCAGCACGCCTGTAAAGGTAATTACTTTAGGATTTGGTTGTGCAATTTCATAACCTGTGAACGATGTCAGTATTGAATCACCTTTCTGTAAATACCATTTCGAATCACTATGATTCCAACGACGTACATACGAACCATTTCCATCCCCTCTATTGAATATACCGCCATGTGTTAAGCTTCTGAACGGTATACCAAAGTATTGCCATTTAAACTTACTTGCCAAGGTATTTCCAGCCGGACCAGATGCTTTATCGTACATTTCTACAGTGGCTGACACCGGATTATTTCTAACATTATTGAATACCAACGAACCATTTGCAACAGACCCATCTACACTGGCTTTGATTAACAAACCGGATATTCCTGCATTGTTTGTGAATGTTTTATCAACATACATATACTTTTCGGTAGGTATTGTCATTTTTTTACCTGGATTGATAGTCAATACATTATCTACTGCAAAGTCAGTATTGAGGGTAACACCTGCTGTATTGTTGATGATTAGATTATGCGCTCTGTTGAGAAGATAAAGATCATCATCAATGGATTGAGCAGTCACACCCGAATATATTACTGCTGGATTTAATGTAATCGAATCTGCATCTAAACGTCCTGCACCTGATACTGTTAACGTATTTTTCAATGTCAAGGTTCCAACCAAGGTAGTATTGGCAGAATTATTGATGGTTACACCTGCAGGATTATCTATAGTTAAGTTGTAAACCCTGTTATTCAAGAACACATCTCCAATGGTTTGAGCAGAAGTACCTACAAAATTAACTGTCGCTAAATTAGTAGTTACATCTAACTTACCTGCAAGAGTTGTCAATTCATTCATAATATTGATTGTACCGCTCAACCTTACATTCGGCGCATTATTTATGATTAAGTTATAGACGTTATTTGAAACAAACAAACCGGCAGGGATTATTTGGGTAACAATACCATCCATCTCAATGGCAGAACCAATTGCGGATGCATCTATTTGAGCTCCGTTAGTGAATACAAAGTCATTCGATACTTTCAATATATGACCATTGGTTACCAATCGACGTGTAGCACTGGCATTGGTAATTCTACGTAGCAAATGATCGGCATCCATGTATAAATCATTTATAGGATTGTAACCAAATATTATATCACCATCCTCAGCTGGCAATATGTTTCCACCCCAGTTACCTGCATTCGCCCAATCGTTATTAAGTGTTCCCAACCAAATAGCCGCATTAATACCTAGAGTTTTTACATAATCCAACTTATCACCACGACCGGAACCCCCTACATAAACTCCATCAGTACCACTAAGTGGATAATCGTTTCCTCCAGTGGCTATATCACCACGTCCTAAACCACCCACATAAACTACTGAGTAAATATCTTCTCCGTTCGTTAATTTATCTTCAATACCATATAATACATCACCCCGTCCATCGCCACCAAAGTAAACACCCAAACCTCTTAATGTAAAATCAAATTCAGTGTGTGATGCATCACCACGTCCCATACCTCCAACATATAATAAATCTATGGGTACACCAGTTTCATTGATATATACATTGTCCAATTGATTTTCAATGTCACCACGTCCATCACCACCATTATAAAGATTATCAGAACCTGCTAATGGATAACTATCAATAAGTATTGAAATATCACCCCGACCAATACCACCTCCATAAATGATAGCATTAAAGTTGGTAGTACCATCGAGCAAGGAATGAGTTGTATTAGAGATGATATCTCCACGACCAGAACCGCCTCGGTAACGATCTCCACCACGATAAGTACCGTCAAGATAGGAATCATGACTTAAATAGTTATAATCACCACGACCATCTCCACCATTGTAGATAATATCAAAGAGTGGAATTTCATTTATTGGAATAGAATTGGCTTGATGCCTGTTATCACCTCGACCATTGCCTCCCACAAAAAGTCCATCTGGACCGCCCAATAACAAATTGATATTAACTAAGCTAACATCACCACGACCTATACCACCTGTGTAAATCAAATCTGGATCTATTACTTGTATAACCTTTACACTGATATCACCACGACCGACACCACCTAAATAACGGGCACCAACACCATTTAGTAAAAAGCCAATTTCTGTACGGTTAAAATCACCGCGACCTACACCGCCAGTATAAATATTAACTGTACCAATAGTTGCCAATAATTGAGACATATCACCACGTCCATTGCCACCCACATAAAGTGCATCCGGTCCTGACAGTGATGAACTAGTTTCAACAATTCCAAAATCACCACGACCAATACCACCGTAATAAATGTTTGAAATTATATCATCACCAGTAACCAATTTATCGAAAATGCTAAATAAAATATCACCACGACCAATGCCACCAAAGTAAACTCCGCCAACTCCTGACAATGAGAAACTAGTTTCGGTAACCGAAATATCACCACGTCCAACACCACCGGTGTAAATTGTACTATTGCCAAGTGGAAGTTCAGCTAAAACATCCAATTTATCACCACGACCATTACCTCCCACATAAACGGCATCATATCCGGCAAGTAATAAATTAGAATCTGCTGTACCCATATCACCGCGACCCACACCACCGGCATACAATAATTCGAGATTTGAACTGCCAAACGAAGTTATGCTAATATCACCGCGACCAATACCTCCAAAGTAACGACCACCAAAACCACTTAATAAATTATTTGTTTCGGTATGCGATATATCGCCACGACCCAAGCCACCGGCATATAAATTAATAACTGCGACCTGAGCGCTGTACAAAGTTTCGAGCCTATCTCCACGTCCATTACCGCCCACAAATAGTCCATCGAAACCACCCAATGTATAATTATTTTCTGTCTGAGATACATCTCCACGACCTATACCACCAGTGTAAATAATATCAATTCCACCACCGGTAGAAACATCATAAATACTCAATAAATTATCTCCACGCCCTATTCCACCAAAGTAAACGCCGCCTACTCCCGATAATGGATAACTGGTTTCTATATTAGAATTATCACCACGGCCTATTCCACCCGAGTAGATGACATCGGTAATATCAACTTCATTGATAAAGTTAGTGTATTTTGCTTCAATAATATCACCACGTCCATTACCGCCATAATAAACAAAATCTAATCCGGATAAATAATATTCGGTTTCTCTGATTGAAACATCTCCACGTCCAATTCCACCACTGTAGAGCATATCAATAATAGAACCACCACCAATGCCAGTATTAGGTATTTTAATTATAATATCTCCACGACCAATACCACCGGCAAAACGACCTCCTAAACCACTTAATAGATAATTGGTTTCGGTACGAGAAATATCACCACGACCCACACCGCCGGCATATATATTAAAGCCGCTTATTGAAATAAAATATAAGCCCTGAAGTTTATCTCCACGACCATTTCCACCCACGAACAGTCCGTCGAGACCTCCCAATGAGAAATTGCTTTCTGTTAAGGATATATCTCCACGACCAACACCGCCCATAAATATTCCATCGTTATTTCCACTAACGGTTGAATCGTATAATCCTAATAAGATATCACCGCGACCATTGCCGCCAAAGTAAACAGCACCAACACCGGACAATGCATAATTGGTTTCAATTACCGATATATCACCACGTCCCCCACCACCCGAGTAGATGATGTCAGTAAGATTACCTTCGTTGATGGAATTGATGTATTTGGTATTAACATTATCACCACGTCCGTTGCCACCCACGTACACCACTTCTATACCACCAAGTGAATAGGCATTCTCTGTTTTTGAAATATCTCCACGTCCTACTCCTCCAAAATATAAAATATCGTAAATAGATCTACTTCCTATGCTTAATTCTGAACTTACAATGGAGATATCACCACGACCATTACCGCCTACAAAACGCGCACCATAACCGCCCAACAAGAAATTGTTTTCCGTACGCACTATATCACCTCGCCCAATACCACCTAAATAAACCGATTCGAAAATTCCAAGATCATTAATTGCTAAACTGTATTGCGTATCTAATATGTCGCCACGACCATTACCACCTGCATAAGCTGCATCTACACCATTCAACGATAGACCCGCATCTGCGATGTTCACATCACCACGACCAATACCACCTACATAAATTAAATCATACACATTCCCACCATCGGCAGTGGCATCATTTATTACAGCATTCTTATCACCACGTCCAATACCTCCTTTGTATACAGTTTGAAAACCATACAAAGCATAACTTGTTTCGGTTACGGCTATATCACCGCTTCCAAAACCCCCTTGACAAATTAAGTCCAATACACTTACTTCACCTTCGCTAAGAAAGTTAATACTTGAAAGCTCAAGGCTATTGCCACGTCCATTTCCACCCACATAAACACCATCAACAGATTTCAGATAATTATCAACTTCGGTTAATGCAATATCACCTCTACCAATACCTCCCAAATAAATATAGTCGGCTGGTGAAGCTATATCACTTAACACTATATTATTTATCTTTAGCACTTTATCTCCACGTCCTGCACCTCCATAGTACCGTTCGTTTTGAGCCAACAAACCTATGGGGAGGGCTGCCAACAAGATAAAATATAAAGATAGTCTTTTCATAATTGTTAAATTTGCATTGCCAATTGGTGCTGGTCAATGGTCAAAAGATCAGTGTACAAACGAAAGCAATGAACATAGAGCACACGACTCACACCACCATAATTGAACATACAATTATAGTGGCAGTTCGCCGGGTTCTTTTGGTCGGAAACTTGCATTTTCGTTGGATTATTGTTCCAATAGTTACCACGGAAGTTGGTAACATTTAACCGCTTACTCCCTATTACAAGAGCTTGATTTTGAAATGAAAATAACTGCCCATCTCATAAAATGTTGATTATTATCTGAATCGATTTATTCGAGGCAGCTAACCGGCAGTGGTTTATTTGAAGATGATAAACAAATACATTCCATTTAATATTTAATGTGTTGTATCATCCGTGCATATCACATAATTACCCTCAATTTCCTGATTATGATATTACAAAACCAGATATAAATTGTGAGAAGTTTAAAAAAGCAATTATTACAATAACATAAAATTATTCTTCCGATAATCTAGGTTTTGCTAAAGTGCATTTTTATGTAATTGAAGCACCCCAGAAGGGCGGAATATCCGATTCACCCTTTTGAAAGTGTAGATAATTGAAAATTGTTATACAATTCTAATTTTTTTTTATTCTAACTTTTCCAAAGTCAAATGAAACTTTGGAAAAGTTAAAAGAAAAAGTCAAAAGAAAACTTGGAAAAGTATAATTTTTTCAATTATCAATTATCATCCCGATAGCTATCGGGAAAATTATCAATTACCTACGGTATTCTAACACCACGTCCACCGGTTAAAGCAGTACGAGTTGCATCAACTGTTGCTATATCAGCACGGTCAGAAATACGTAAAAAATCAGCAGAACTTTGCCAGTTACCGCCACGGAAACCAATACCAGCGGCAGTCATTACATCAGGCCAGTTGGTAACTACTGCATCACCATTAGCGTCAAGCCTTCCATCGCCATGTACTCCTGTAAAAGCTTTACCTGTTGCATCTAATGCCACAACACGTTCTGACACATTACCACCCATTTCCATAATTACATTGTAGGTTGCACCTGCAGTTCTTCTACCATTGTTTCCAGAAGTTCCGGCAAAAATACCAACACGAACAGGACCGTTAATACCTGTTACTAAATCAGTGGTTGCATAAGCGGCATTTCCCAAGGTTGTGCTATAATTATCATTGATAACTTCACTAGGACTACCACCGCTAGAAATAGTATATTCGGCTGTAGCAATGGTTGTTCCACCCCAAATATATTCATTTGCAACAGGTGCTAAAGTACCACGACATGCTTTTTCGTATTCCAATTCTGTCATTGGGCGTAAGCCACTCCAATCGAGATAAGCAGCTAAATCGCCCCAACTTAGCCAGTTACAAGCTACATCGGTAAATTCGGCAGTAAAAACGGCAGGAACTGTAGAAGCTGTTCCGGGAGTTCCAATTTTAATTTTGTTTCGTTTATTATCTATACCATTAATATAAGTACCAACAGAAGAACTTGGTGCAATGCTAACACGACCTGCTTGTTGGGTATAGGTTAATGTATTCAAAAAATCGACATACCCCTTTTGACTTACTTCGTACTTCATACAATAAAATCCATTGAATCCATTAGAAAAAGTTGAAGAAGTAGGTAATGTTGCTCCTGTTGGATATCCACCTGCTTGTCCACCAAGTGTTCCAACGCCTGCAGGGGTCAAAGTAGCAGAACCGGTATTAATGGTGGTAAGAGTAAATGCGCTGGTCTCGGTTCCACCGGTACCAATTGCAAAAGCTCCCTGTGGTACCCAAAGCATTTCGATAGCAAAAACCTGAATATCCACTAAATCGTTATCTCCAATACCTGTAACTCCATCTTTGGTATTTAGTCCGTAGTTCCAGCGTAGTTGTACGCCTAATTTATTAAAATCGGCACGACCATCAGCCGACATATAGATAAATGCGCCTGTACCATCGGTAGCTGCAGTAATGGAGCTACCGGTAGGTGCTGTGAAACCAGAAGTATTAAGGGTGGCATGTCTCCAAAGTCCATCACCGCCATTGGCTACCGAAACTCGATATTTTACAAACATCCATGCAGCATCCCAGTTAGAAGGACCTGTACTTACACGAAATGAATTAGCCCACGAAATGTCGAACTGCACCATAGTATAGTGCGTATTGGCAGCACCTGATGTAGATTGCCCAATGGGAGTTACGTTGGCGATAGCAATATTATTTGCATAAGCGCCGGTGCCAAATAAAATACAAAATAAAGCAGCTAGCGCAAAGGTTTTACTTTGCAAGCTGAATGCGGGTTTTGAATGGTTTCTTTTCATATTTTTTATTATTAAAAATTATTTATCATTTTTTTCTATTTAATCGAATTATTTTGGAATTGTAAATCCCTTTTTGAATTGAGAATTATTTTTGAATTGAGAATTATTTTTGATTGAGAATTGAGAATTATTTTTGAATTGAGAATTGAGAATATAAAAACTACATTCTACATTCTACATTCTACATTCTACTATCAAGGAGCCAACCGAACACCACGACCACCAAAATTTTGGTATCGGAGACTATATGTATAGGATCTAAAATAAGCATCAGAAACCGTCATATAAGTAGCAAGATTAAACCAATCTCCACCGCGAATGCCGACTCCCGCTCCTGCAATGACGGGCCAAGTAGCTGCATTTGCATAGCCGTTTCCATCCAATACACAATCGCCATGTGTGCCTGTAAAACCCCTGCCGGCGGTATTACCTATAGTTACTGCGCGTTCCCACAGATTACCACTTAATTCCATAATGCCATAAAAGCTGGCACCCGAACGCTCGCGCGACGAAGGATTTAATGCCAAAGCACCTACACGCATAGGTCCTTGCACACCGGCATTATTAGCATAAGTTGCGTTACCGCCATTAGCACTTACTTCGTTGGTAAGCCCAGCATTGCTTATTCCTGTGTTCTGGGTAAGATTTACCGTGCCCCAGGCATATTCGTTGGGTATCGGCAACTTAGTGCCTCTACAAGCTTTTTCATATTCCAACTCAGTCATAGGGCGTAAGCCACTCCAATCGAGATACGCAGCTAAATCAGCCCAATTTAAATAATTGCAGGCAATATCTTTACCATCTGCTGCTTCGCTGCCGGTACCATTGCCATTTAAGTCGCAATAAAAAGTAATGGGGTCATTGGCATTGATAGCAGCATCGCAGCGTATTCCATTTCTAAAACCAAGCGAAGCAGAATTATACATCACATAACGATTGGTAACAGATGTAGCTCCAACACCTACCGAAGTAGCTACATGGTTAGCCTGTTGTACACGTACTAAACTATTCAGAAAATCGACATATCCTTGCTGACTCACTTCGTACTTCATACAATAAAATCCATTGTATCCTTTGGGGTATGCAGCCACGATGGGACCAGCCTGATCGCCGCCATAAGTACCTGTTGGATAGTAAAGATTTGGTGAACTCGCATTTACAGTAATTTGTGCTTCACTTGTAACCAAATACGGATCGGAAGTATTGGGGGCTTTGTAAAAAGCATTATTTTCGGTACCTCCGCTTCCTAAATAAAAACTAGCGGTGGGTATATACACCATTTCGATGGCGTACACCTGTATATCTACTACATCATTATCACCAACCAGTGTGCTACCGGTTTTTATATCGTTTCCGTAGTTCCATTTTAACTCTACACCAGTGGCGTTAATAGTACCAACTCCATTTACACTACGATGAACAAACCCGCCAATTACCGGATTTGTAGTAGCATTGTAGGCAATACCCGGTGAAAGCAAACCCAATGCCACAGTGCTACCTGCCGGCGCTACAAAGTCTGTATTAGTTATTGAGGCACGTCGCCAAACACCATCACCGCCATAGTTAGTAGGAACACGGTATTTTACAAATACCCATGCGGCATCCCAGTTGGCAGGACCCCGATCCACCCTAAATGAGTTTTCCCATTGTAAGTTAAACTTCACCATTGTGGTTTTAAAGGTTGTATTGTGCCCGTAAACTGTTGTACCTGATACAACAATGTTATTGGCGTAAGCACCTGTGCTAAATAAAAAGCATACGAATACAGCCAACACAAAGACGATACTTTGCAAGCTGTGTACGGGTTTTGAATGGTTTTTTTTCATATTTATTTATTTTTTAAACGTTATTTCTGTTTCTGTCATTTTTTATTATAATTGAACCACTAATTTAACAAATTAACACGAATAAGAATTCTTAATTCTCCCAATAGCTATCGGGATCTTAATTATACATTATTCATTATTCATTATTCATTATTAAGGCATTGTCCTTACTCCACGACCACCGGATATATAGTCTCGATTACTAGTATAATTATATACTGACCATCCTCTATAGGAAACGTATAAGATATCAGAATTATATCCAGAAAGATAGCCGCAACCGCCTCTCCAGCCATTAACTGAAGTAGTCCATGTAGTTTGATCACCATTACCGGTAACACTTAAAATACCATTTCCATGTGTACCGGTAAATGCTCTTCCGGTAGTGTTACCGGATGTGACTGTTGTTTCCATCATATTCCCACTCATATCGGTAATGCCATAATAGGTGGCACCTGCTGACTGGCGCGATGATGCCGCACTGGCAAATGAACCAACCCGGATAGGTCCCGCCCAGGCATTTATACCACCATGACAATTGGCTCCGACTGCAATATTGCTGGCTACTTCGTTATTAGCTCCACTATTGATATAATTTGTTGCAGAAACAATACTGGTTGAACCCCATGCAAATTCGTTAGGTACCGGAGTTTGATTGCCTCTACAGGCTTTTTCAAATTCCATTTCGGTCATAGGACGTAAACCACTCCAATCTAGATAAGCGAATAAATCAACTTGACTTGAATTCAGTGCTACATCTTTTCCATCGTTGAATTCTCCTCCTATACCATTGCCATTGGCATCGCAATAAAAGGTAATGGGATTATTGGCATCTATGGTGGCATCACAACGAATATTATGGCGATAAAGTGGATAATTTTGTTCAATTATAACATAACGATTGGTTACTGTGGTTGTTCCAACGGATATATTAGTTCCTACACGAGCACCTTGCTGTATACGGGTTAAAGTATTTAAAAAATCGACATATCCCTGTTGGCTTACTTCGTATTTCATACAATAAAAAGCTGTATATCCTTTGGGGTAAGTAGCAGGGATAGGAGTACCTCTGTCACCAATTTGACTGGTAATTTGACCTGTACTAAGACTGTTATCGTAATAAAGATTACCGGGGGTAGTTCCTACTGTTATGGCAGCTTCGCTGGTAACCTGATACGGAGTAGTAACGTTAGGATAAGTGAAAAAAGCTCCCAATTCATTACCCCCAGAACCCAAATAGAAAGCAGCTTGGGGTACATATATCATTTCGATGGCATATACCTGTACATCCATTACATCGGTGCTTCCAATAGGAGTTGTACCGGTTTTATAGTTTTGGGCATAGTTCCATCTAAGTTGCACACCAGTTTTGGTAAAAGTGCCTACACCATCGTCACTCCGATACAAAAATGCACCAATAGCGGGGTTGGTGGTATTGTTAAAGGCTGTTTTAGGATCTAACAAACCTACATCCAGGGTACTGCCTACTGGTGCGGTATGTCCGTTCTCGTTCAGCCAGGCATGTTTCCATGTACCATCACCACCATAACTTGATTTGATGCGGTATTTAACAAACACCCAGGCAGCATCCCAGTTGCTAGGACCATGACTTACCCTGAAGGAGTTTTCCCAACTTATGTCAAACTGAACCATTGTATATCCCACACCCGGGCTGGTGAGGCTTACATTGGTTACGGCAATGTTATTGGCATAAACTCCGGTGCTTAACAGTAAGCAAAGGAATGTAGCGATTACAAAAATACCGCTTTGTAAGCCACCTGCGATTTTTAATAAATTTCTTTTCATAATATAACTATTTATAATATATACGAATTATTTTTTGGATCATATACCCAATATCTATCGAGCTATTGTAATCAATTTCTTTGTCTATTTCAATCTTGGGGTTGAAAAATTTCATAATGGTGCTGTACGAACGCCACGTCCACCATTCCAATTGGAACGACCATAATCACATGAGTAAGCACATGCCCAATATCTATCTGAAACTCTCAAATATTGATTATCATATGCAATTCCACCACCACGGAAGCTAAGCATAGTATAGGATGGAGTTGGTGTATATAGCCAAGTGGCAGCATTGGGATTACCCACACCATCTATTAAACCGTCACCATGTGTGCCATTGTATTGTAAAACTCCAGACCACGAAACTGGCACAACACGTTCCCAAAGATTACCGCCCATATCCATAATACCCCAATAGGTAGCGCCTGCCAATTCGCGGGTAGTAGCAGCCTGAGCAAATGAGCCGACCCGCATGGGACCACCTATAGTTGACAAGTAATTGGAATTTGCTAGGGCTGTACTGCTTACTTCATTATTTGCTCCGCCATTGCTTAATCCATTAGTATTTATTATCGATGCACTACCCCATATAAATTCATTAGCCACAGGATTCAAGGTACCTCTACATGCTTTTTCATATTCCAACTCGGTCATGGGGCGTAAACCTGTCCAATCCATATAAGCTAAGTAATCATAATTTGTTATGTAATTACAGGCAATGTTTTGTCCATCGTTGGCTTCGTTTCTTACATTGTTATTGTTAAAATCGCAATAAAAAGTGATGGTATCACTCGAACTGATGGTGGTGTTACATTTTATGGCATTTCGTTGATTTACTCCCACAGTATTGGTCATAACATACCGATTAGATATCGTAGTAATACCGGAAGAAACTGATGTTCCTACCCGTGCAGCTTGTTGGGTACGGGATAAACTGTTCAGAAAATCGACATATCCCTGCTGGCTTATTTCGTACTTCATACAATAAAAAGCAGCAAAACCCTTGGGAAAAGCTGCAGGTATAGCGGACCAACTAAAACCATTACATGGTGTCGCTGTATATGTAGAATATAAGTTTCCAGGAGAAGCACTCTGAGCAATTGCAGCCTCGCTACTTACCAAATATGGATTAGTGGTGGTAGGAAAAGTATAAAATGCATTAGTTTCAGTACCACCGCTACCTAAATAAAAACTGCCCTGTGGTACATAAACCATTTCGATGGCAAAAACCTGTATATCAATCACATCGTCATCGCCAATGGGTGTGCTTCCCGATTTAAAATTTTGTGCATAATTCCACCGAAGTTGTACTCCGGATTTGGAAAAGGTACCTACTCCATCAGCATCGCGATACACAAAAGCACCCATACCAGGGTTATTGGATGCATTAAAAGCCGAAGCAGGATCTCTTAGTCCATAGGTAATGGCAGTACCAGCCGGTGCTGTATGTCCGGCATTGTTGAGCCATGCTTGTTTCCAAAGTCCATCGCCTCCGTAGCTAGTAGATACTTTGTATTTTACAAATACCCAGGCAGCATCCCAGTTAGGCAAACCGCTACTCATTCTGAAAGAGTTTTCCCAACTTATGTCGAACTGTACCATTGTATATCCGCTGGCAGCTACTTGCCCTGTAAGGGTAGCGTTGGTTACGTTAATATTATTAGCGTATGTACCTGTGCTAAAAAAAAGACAAACAAAAACAGCTAAAACAAAGATGCTGCTTTGTAAGCTGCGGGTAGGTTTTGAAAGATTGTTTTTCATAACTTTTTATTTTATACGAATTACACGAATTGAATACATTTTTAATCGAATTGTATATTTATTTTTATTAGAATTTTATTATAAAATTAAGTCATTTTGACAATGAGATATTTTTTACAAAGATAATTACTTTTATTTATATAAGCCACATATTTAATTTAGTTTTCTGACTATTACAATAAAAAAAATAAAAATAGACTGTTTATTTATCTGTATTTCTGTTATTTAAAAAATTGAAAAGTACAGTAAATAATTTTATTTTTAATCAAATATTAATAATAAGGCGGTATAAATATGTTAATTTCATACAATATTCTGACCTTTCGCCAACGTTTATTTTGCTTTATTTAATCCAAAAATCAGAATTTGCTGATTTTTTATCATCGTTTTTGTATAATTTACAAATAGAATATGATACCAATAATCATATTCATACAAATTGAATTCCCTAAAGAGATAGCCTAAAGTGATAGCCTGACTTGAAGTCAGACTATCACTTGCCAATATTATTCCATCAAATATACAAGTCCTACATAAATACCAACCAAAATAAAAATAACGGCAGTAATCCGACGGAACCAAACTTCGAAAACCTGTATTTTATTGTAATAATTACCCAAACCGGCAAAGCTATAAGCTAAAATCCATGAAATGATAATGACAGGTAATCCAGTTCCTATAGCAAAAATTACCGGTAATAGTAAACCGGCAGGTTCAGCCAGTGTAAGTGGAATAAGTCCACCAAAGTAGAGAACACCGCTGTAGGGGCAGAAAGCTAAGGAAAATATAAATCCTAGAAATAGCGACCATTTTGCACTTCCCGATTCGGATTTACTAATAATACGCTCACTAAAACTACCGGAAGAATGATGTTTGGAAGTATGATGGTGAAACTGAAAAAATTCCAGCATAAACAAACCACCAATGATTAAAAACGGTCCTAATAGCATTTCACCATAAGTTTCAAAAAAATGCTGCGTAGGCAATACACTGCCTCCCAAAATAAAAACTGCTGCAAGTCCGGTAAATGCCAGAATTTTTCCAAAAGCAAACATCAATCCATTGAGAATAATTTGACGTTTGCTCTTTACATTTTTAGCTAAAAAACCGATTGCAGTTATATTGGTACAAAGTGGACATGGGCTAATGGTGGTCATTAGTCCTAGAATGAAAGCTGTAAGAACAGGAAAAGTACTATTTGCAAGTATGCTGTGAAGAAGTTCCATAAAGAATTGAGAATGTAGAATGTAGAATTAAGAATTAAGATCCCGATAGCTATCGGGAGAATTGAAAATTTTATATTGATTCGTTCTAAAAAGAAAAATTCTGTGTGACTTTGTGAAAAGCTTTGTGGAACTTTGTGGTATAGCTTTTTTTTACTATTACACAAAAAATACAAAAGAACACCACTAAAAACACAAAGATGAAACATTTGAGAAACCGAAAACAAATTATCTAATATCATTCGGGGTTGATTAATCGGCGGAATGATTAAATTAAGTAATTGGCAAAATATAATGTACCATTTAAAAAGATTTTTTTTAAAGCAAAGATGCAAAGACATAAAGTCGCAAAGTATATAAATTATTGTAAATCAAGTATTTTTTAGCCTCTTTGCGACTCCCGCCTTGCGGGACAAATTTAGCGACTTAGCGTTCAAAATACGACATTATATTAGCACACTTACTTAATAGCACCTCAAAAAAAGAGACAACCAATTTTCTTTTAAATCTTTTTGGCACAATCATTGTTGCAATTTCAGGTGGCAAAAATGTTATCTCACATTGTATTATGAAACGAGCATAAACGCAGGCTTTCACCAATTCAAATGAAAATGGAATGCGAGTTCCATGTGACCATTAAAATACAAATTATTTCCAGATGAAAATTTCCATTAAAATATCCTTGTTACTCCTGCTTTTGTGTTTGTGTTTGGTTTCAGCCATTCGCAGTCAGGGCAACATAGTAAATTTGCAACGAATACCCGAACAAGAAGCATTAAAACAAACAGAAAAACTCCAACAAGAACTTGGTTTGACAGATGAACAAACCCGACAAATATATGAAATAAATTTACGTTATGCCCGCGAACGACAGATATCGAATACCAGAACCCAGGCAATGGAACGAATAAAAAATAAAAATGCAGAATATGAACAAATTCTTAATTCCGAGCAAAATAACCGACTTCAGAATAAACGCTACGAACGTACCTCATTTTCATCACCATCGGTAAACCGGAATCAATTTAATCAACCATCAGGTTTGCGTTCTTCGGCAGAATATCGTTCAAATCTTTCTGTTCGGGCTATTTCCAACGATATAAATGCCCGAAACAGTTCTCGATCTATTAAAACTCAAACTCCTACAAATGGACAACCGACTCAACATCCTCAAGGCGCTCGTGGAAATACAACTACTACCCGAACATCACAGATAAATATTCCCAACTCAACATCACGAATTCAAACTGCACCAAGTTCACCTTCAGTAAGAACTCAATCCTCATCAAATTCAACCCGAAGGTAAATAATGGCAAATTCGTATTTTAGCTTTAAACAATTTACCGTTTACCACAACCTATGCGCCATGAAAGTAGGTATTGATGGCGTTTTATTGGGTGCTTGGGCAACTGTAATTCAAACGGAATCAATTTTGGACATAGGAACAGGCACTGGCTTAATTGCTTTGATGCTTGCGCAACGAAGTTCAGCACAAATTGACGTCATTGATATTGATAATAATGCCGTACAACAAGCCAATGAAAATATAGCCAATTCTCCATGGTCTAATCGAATACATTCCGAGAAAATTTCTTTGCAACTCTTTGCAGAAAAAACGATGAAGCGTTATGACCTGATTGTCTCCAATTCTCCTTTTTTTATCAATTCTACCAAAACACCTTCCGAAGTCAGAACCACAGCACGTCATACGGATACACTTACTCATGAAGAGTTAATAATAAATGCATTAAGACTTCTGAAACCAACAGGCAGAATATGCATTATTCTACCTGTAAATGAAGGTTTCCGTTGTTTAGGATTTGCCTTAAAAATAGGCTTTCATTGTACCAAAAAGTGTACTGTTTTTCCTAAACCCAATTCTGCTGCAAAGCGTTTATTGCTAGAATTATCTGTTCAGCCATCAGCAGAAATCGAATCGGAACTGACAATAGAAAGTAACGAACGCCACCATTATTCTCCGGAGTTTACACTTTTGGCTAAAGATTTTTATCTGAAACTTTAAATGATTGCAAGTTACAAATATTTAGTTACAAGTGTTTAGTTACAGGTTACAAGTCTGTTAATGCAGATTATGGCGTATAAAATTAATCATAAATCATAGATTCATTTCATTTTCAATCCCGATTTTTATCGGGACAAATTGGCTCATTTTCAAATTAACTTTGGCTCTATAACGTTTTGGGTGGTTAACCTACATGGTTCCCTTTCTAAAAAAATTGGACCTACCTGCAGTAGGCAGGCACATAGTTAAACATAGCTTGAAAACACATAGTTACACATAGTTTTTTTACTGAAATATGATAGAAACACATAGCGAATAACTTCGTTATTCTTTTGGTAACCAATGATTTGATTATGTATTCAATTTATTTTTGAATAAAAATAAAAACTATGTGTTACTCCCGCTACTCGGGATGTGCCATATGCTTTTCTTACTAATTTTTTACTATGTGTCAATGTCTTAAAATTATATTACCCATCTTAAACGTTTTAGTGTCTTAACTACTAGACTACAACAAAGCCTGCACTTTGGCTGCTAATGCAGCTTTTTGGGTTGCACCAATTTGTTTATCGACCAATTGTCCATCTTTGAAAAACAAAATGGTTGGAATATTGCGAATGCCATATTCAGTTGGGGTTTCCACATTATCGTCAACGTTCATTTTTCCAATAATTACTTTTCCTTCGTATTCTTTTGCTAACTCTTCCACAACCGGACCTACCATGCGGCAAGGACCACACCATTGTGCCCAAAAGTCAATTACTACGGGTTTGCCACTGTTCAAAATCTCTTTGATGTTCTGATCTGTAATTTCTAAAGCCATGATACTATATGTTTAATAATTAATAACTTAAAATGAATAATTGTAATCGGTCTGATAAATAATTCTATTGTTTTGAAAAGAGTAAAATCAAACTGAACAGACTTTAAACAGACAAGCGTTTAAATTGTTTTTCAAATGCAAAAAATTTTCATTATTTCAACTTATCGAACGCATTAATGCACTTGAAAATCAAGAATTCTCTCTTCACGTGCGTGTTTGAGTAACCGATATACTTTTTTATTTATCTGAATGCGGTGTTGGCGAGCAAACAGCAACACTTTATTGGGCGAAACTTCGTCAACCACCTGCATATAAAGATTCACATTTCCTTTGTTTGTCATTACCATATCGGTAAATTCTAATACAAATTCCTCACTTAATTGTTGAAGTGGAATGGTAAGCGTCAAAGTATTGATTAATTTATCTTTAATATCAGAAAAAACTTCAATTTTTTGAATTTTCAATTCCAATTCCTTGGGAGCATTAGCATCTGAAGAACTGGGTTTATTATATTTAAAATCAGATCCTTTTTCCTGAACTACAGCATGAATATACAAATACAGGTCTTTGATCATGTATTTTCCAAATTCAATATAATTTTTTCCAAACAAAGCAAATTCATAGGCACCAACATAATCTTCAATGGTAAAAACTCCATAAGCGTTACCTGCTTTGGAAGTACTGTGTCGGAGATTTGTTACCATGCCACCAATTTTAATGGCTTTTCCCAGCAATTGTTGAAAATCCTTTAAATCGGCAGTAGTCGTATTGCAAATGTGATTAATTTCAAATTCAAATTCGTCGAGCGGATGTGCCGAAAGATACATGCCAATTAAATCGCGTTCCTTATTGAGTTTTTCCAATGGTGACCATTCTGAAGCGTAAGGAATTTCGGGTTTTGAAATTTCAACGGCATCAAAACCTCCAAAAAGTGAATTGCTAGACATGGACACATCGGTTTGGTATTTATTTCCATACCGAAGAATGGTTTCCAATACTTGTTCACCTTTGCTGTTTTCGGAAAATAATTGTTCGCGTCGCACATCGGTAAAACTATCGAAAGCACCTGACAGCGACAAACTTTCAATAGCACGTTTATTACACGAAGTTAAGTTTACACGTTCAATTAAATTAAACATGCTTATGTATTTTCCATTTGCATTTCGTTCTTGTACAATAGCTTCAACAGCTCCCTCGCCTACACCTTTTACACCGCCCAGCCCGAAACGAATATTACCATCTTTGGTTACTGTAAAAGTTAAATCACTTTCATTCACATCGGGTCCAAGTACATTCATTCCGAGGTTTTTACATTCGTCCATGAATTTTCCAACTTCGGTAATGTCGTCTTTGTTGCGGGTTAAGTTGGCAGCCATAAATTCTGCCGGATAATTTGCTTTTAGGAAAGCCGTTTGATAAGCAATCCATGAATAACAAGTGGCATGTGATTTATTGAAAGCATATTTGGCAAATTCAGCCCAATCCGCCCAGATTTGTTCGAGTTTTTCGATTGGACCGAAACCGTTTTTCTGACAACCCTCGATGAATTTTACTTTCAGGGCTTCCATCTTTTCGGTGAGTTTTTTCCCCATCGCTTTCCGCAATTCGTCAGACTGACCCCGAGTGAAACCCGCCAAATCGCGGCTCAAAAGCATGACTTGTTCCTGATAAACCGTGATACCATGGGTTTCGTTCAGGCGTTTCTCCATGATTGGAAATGGATATTCAATCTTTTCACGTCCGTGTTTTCTATTGATAAACTGCGGAATATACTGCATCGGACCGGGCCGATACAAGGCATTCATAGCAATTAAATCCTCGAATTGGGTTGGTTTCAATGCTTGCAAATGCTTTTGCATACCCGCCGATTCAAACTGAAACGTTCCAACAGTAAGTCCTTTGCTGAACAATTCGTAGGTTCTTTTGTCGTCGATAGGAATGTTATCAATATCCAAATCGATGCCTTTCGATTTTTTTATATTTGCCAGGGCTTCTTTGATAATTGACAAAGTTTTAAGTCCCAGAAAGTCCATTTTAATCAGACCAATTTCCTCAATTACAGAACCTTCGTACTGAGTTACCAGCATTTCTTCGTTGGTTTCCTTGTCGACTGCTGTGCTTAAAGGCACTAAATTAGTCAAATCGTCGGCTCCGATAATTACACCACAGGCATGAACACCAACTTGTCGCACCGTTCCTTCCAACATTTCGGCATAGCGAATTGTACTCGAAAGGTTTGGATCATAAGAATCGCGTGCAGCTTTCAGTTCGGGAACATACTTCATGCAATTGGCAATGGTCACTTTTGTTGGTTTTCCATCAACACCTTCGGGCAATTTATCGGGAATCAGTTTGGTGAGTCGGTCGGCTTCGGCAAGTGGTAGTCGCTGTACACGCGCCACATCTTTTATCGACGATTTTGTAGCCATTGTACCATAGGTAATGATGTGAGCAACACGTTCTTTTCCGTATTTATCGGTTACCCAACGCAAAACCTGACCACGTCCATCATCATCAAAATCAATATCAATATCGGGCATGGAAATACGGTCGGGATTCAGGAAACGCTCAAACAGTAAATCGTATTTTAACGGGTCAATATCTGTAATTCGCAGACAATACGCCACTACTGAACCTGCAGCCGAACCACGTCCCGGACCAACAGAAACTTTCATATCGCGCGCCGCAGCTATAAAATCCTGTACAATAAGAAAATAGCCTGGAAAACCCATGGTTTTCATTACGCCAAGTTCAAAATCGATACGCTCGGACGTTTCTGCATCCATATTTTCGCCATAACGCTGTTTGGCTCCTTCGAGTGTCAGTTTCCGCAAATAATCGGCTTCGAGTTTTACGCGAACCACTTTATCGTAACCACCCAATTCAGTAAACCAGGTGCCAAATTCTTCGCGCAGCATTTCTTCGGAATAATTTGCACGATAATCTTCCAACGTACCAAAATCGGCGGGAATAGGAAAAACCGGCATCATGGCATTGGAATCAATGTCGTAATATTCAACTTTTTCGGCAATTTCGACTGAGTTTTCGAGTGCTTCGGGTATATCGGCAAAAATTTGCCACATTTGTTCCGGTGTTTTGAGCCATTCTTGTTTGGTATAGCGCATCCGGTTCGGGTCGTCCATTTCCTTTCCGGTACTCAGGCAAATTAAGCGTTCGTGGGCTTCGCCATGTTCTTCTTCAACAAAGTGCACATCATTAGTAGCCACCAATTTAGTGTTGGTTTTCCGCGCCAACTTGATGAGTTCTATGTTTTGAATTTGTTGCTTTTCGAAGCAGGAATAATCGGCGTTTGGTTTGTCGGTTTTGTGTCGTTGAAGTTCTATATAAAAATCGTCGCCAAAAACACGTTTGTACCACAAAACAGCTTTTTCGGCTTCATCCAAATTTCCACTTTCCACTTTTTTGTGAATTTCGCCACCCAAACAAGCAGACGAAGCTATCAATCCTTCGCTGTATTTTTCCAATATTTCATGGTCAATACGAGGACGATAATACATTCCTTCGATATAGCCGAGCGACACCAGTTTGCAAAGATTTCTGTAACCAATTTTATTTTTAGCAAGCAACACCAGATGATAACCGCTGCGATCTTCCTGACCATCTTTTGAATGTAAACCCCGACGAGCCACATAGGTTTCGCAACCAATAATGGGTTTGAATAATTTTTTGGTAGCCTGATTTATTTGCTCAGTAAGCCCGGCTTTTTCGTCATCCGAAATCCCCTCAGCTGAAAGTTGTTTATTTAAGGCGGAAATTTGGGCTTTAACCTTCCCGTTTTTCTTTTTTGTATAATTGAAAAATTCTTTAATTCCAAACATACTTCCGTGGTCGGTGAGTGCCACTGCATTCATTCCACTTTTGGAGGCTTTGTCTACCAAACCCGAAATGGAAGACATACCATCGAGAACAGAATAATGCGAGTGAACGTGAAGATGGACAAAAGAATTCATGTATAAGTGCTTGTTTTAGGGAGTTTTACAAATTGATAATACAACTTGGCTTTGTGTTGCCAAAGATAAAGCAAATTTTGAAAACGACGGATAGTTTTAAAAAGAAGTTATTGACAAATTTGGAAACTGCATGTTTGAAAAGGTGGAAATAGTATTATGGTAGGAGTTTAGAGGCAAATATAAAAAACAAAAATATATGGAATTTCATTCAAATTTGACTGCTTGAAAAAATAAATCGTCATTTTTCGTACATCAATTAAAGGTTAATTTTGGCACATAGATCCTTATAATTTTCATATAGTGTCATATAGTACAATTGTTAGTAAATCTTTGTGTTAATTCTCTGATTACAATGTTTATAAAATACAACTTTATATTCATACCTCTTCTAATTACAAAATTTGAGGATTAAAATCCAACAAATTCCTGGAAATTATCGGGTGTGATTGCTTGAAATTTAGCTGTGGGGTAAGCTTTTGCAAAATCATTTGGGATTTTACTTGTTTTTCTTGTATTCCATTTGAATTCATAGGCATATATTTGCCCATCATATTCTTCGATGTAGTCTATTTCCTTTTGAGCTTGCGTTCTCCAGAACCATTGATTAGCATATCCGTTGGTATATTGAAGTTTCTTAATTCGCTCCGAAATTAAAAAGTTTTCCCATAAAACACCGATGTCAGAGCGCAATTCAATCGGATTATAATTAGCTATCAATGCATTTCTAATTCCATTATCGTAAAAGTAGATTTTCTTACAAAATTTTAATTCATTGTGCAAATTCCTGCTAAATGAAGGTAAACGAAATATAACAAAAGCTTGTTCGAGCAAAAAGATATATTTTTCAACCGTTTTATTATCTAATCCACACAAATTCCCCAATTCGGTGTATGAAACCTGAGAGCCCACTTGAAAAGCCAAAGCTTGCAATAATTTGACAATTCTATCGCTTTTTTTTATATTTTCCCAACGCAGCACATCTTTATACAAATAACTGGTTGACAGACTTCTGAGAATAGCTACAGCATCTTTGTATTGCATAACCACATCCGGATAATATCCAAATATTAAACGTTGATCAAGTAACTTTTTTTCTTCCCAAAATCCATGATAATGAACCATTTCGGCAAAAGATAGCGGGTACAGTATATATTCCCATTTCCTACCGGTAAGTGGTTCGTTAATTTTATTGGCAAGGTCAAACGATGAACTTCCCGTGGCAATGAGCTGAATATCTTTTAGTTGATCGGTTACAATTTTTAATTTCAAACCAATGTTCAGTATATTCTGCGCCTCATCAATTATAAGAATTTTTTTATTGCCTATAATCGATTTGGCAACAGATAAAGAAAAGTTTTCAAAAATTGATTGCACTTCAACATTATCGCCTTCGAGCCAAACAGCATCGTTGTTATCCTTAAATTTCGCGACTAATAATGATGATTTACCTACCTGACGAGGTCCCATTATAATTATTGCTTTCCCACTAAATAATCGTTTGTCGATTTCTTTGCTTAGAATTCTTTCAACCATGATAATAATTTTTTGCAAAAATAATCATTGTTTTTGAATTAATCCCCATTTATTATAATATTTGAGGATTACAATCCTTGAATATTGCAATATTTGAGGATTATGATTTATTTTCTAATAAATTTCTGGAAATTATAAGGTGTGATTGCTTGAAATTTAGCTGTGGGGGTAAGCTTCTGCAAAATCTCTTGGGATTTTACTCGTTTTTTGTATTCCAGTTGAATCAGTAGACATAGATTATATGTCCAAAAAAAACATTTTTTCATTTTAAGTAGGTAGAATCTAATCAGACTTTTTTTATGTCATTTTATAAACCAGTGCATTAATATTCATCCCCGCTCCAACAGATGCGAAAATCAGCAGATCATCCTTTTGAATTTGGTGATGATTCAGTTTGTTTTTAACTAACAAATCAAACATGGTTGGTAAAGTCGCGACAGAAGAATTACCCAATTTGGCAATTGTCATGGGCATGATATTTTCAGGTGCATCGTCTATTTCGTAAAGTGCGTAAAGCCTTTTTAAAATGGCATCATCCATTTTACCATTGGCTTGATGGATCAGCACTTTATTGACTTTGGTGATGTGAATATCCGCTTTATCAAGACAGGCTTTGATGGCTTGAGGAACAGTTTCGAGTGCATATTGATACAGCCGTCGTCCATTCATTTTAAGAAACAAATCATCTTTTTTCTCGAAATCAGGATTGTACGATTTACCCATAAACAAAAGTCCTGCATGTGAATAAGTGTCCGAACGTGTTTTATGCGCCAGTATTCCAATAGGCGTATCGCTTTCCTTGGCTTCGAGTAGCACTGCTCCTGCTCCATCGGCATACAGCATACAATCTCTGTCGTGCGGATCGCTGATGCGGGATAAAACATCTGCACCAATCACCAATATTTTTTTTGCATCGCCGGATTTAATAAAATAATCGGCTTGTATAAGTGCTTGTAACCAACCCGGACAACCAAAAGTGATATCGTATGCAATTGTTTCGGGATTTTTAATTTCGAGTTTATGTTTCACTTTTGAAGCCAAACTGGGAACATGATCTACCGCTCTGTTGTTGAATAAGGTATCGCCAAAATTGTTCGCTACTATGATATAATCCAAATCCTCTTTATCAATATTCGCAGACTTTATGGCTTCCACGCCTGCAAAAAAAGCTATATCAGAGGTTTTTAGATTGTCGGTAATATAGCGACGTTCCTCGATTGTGGTAATTTCCAAAAATTTATCAACAATTTCCTGATTTGATTTATTAATTTTTTCCCCATTCGTTTCGTAAAATTCATTGATGAGAAAATCATTATTGGACATTCTTTTTTCTGGAATGTAATTACCTGTACCGGTTATTACACTATATATTTTTGTATTCATTTTTAAATAATTTCTGTTGATTAAAAGCGTTTTGTTTTATTGTTTGATTTCGGTTACAAAGGGTTGTTATAAAACAGAATAAATATCACATAATCAAATATAAGGCTGAATTAAAATTACATATTATACATTAAGAAAAAATTAAAAACAAAACCGCAAAGATTTATATACATGATAATAAAAAAACTAAAGAAAATACGCAAACTGAACATGCCGATTAATCGGTGGAGAAAAACAGTCAGTTTTTCTTAGCGTCTTAGTTTCTTTGTATTAAAAAGATAAAATTTTATTACGAAGTATTGGGTACAAAGTTAGAAAAATAAATTTGAACTCATTGGAATTAGCTACTTTATAATCACTTTTTGACAGTAATAATAGCAATTTTTTATTTAATGAGCAACTCATAAATCTCATTCACAATAGTTTCTGTCTCGCCTGTGACAGAATATGCAGCCTGCAAATAAAACGGTTCTCGTACAGTAAGACTTTCGGCAATAAATTGTAGTAAATCTTCTCCTTTTCGTTCAGCAAGTAATGGTCGTTTATAGGCACGAGAGGTTTCAAGTCGATTTGCTAATTGTGTGGAAGAAAATTTCAAATAAAAAGTCAATCCAGTGGCATTCATAAATTGTATATTGTCGAAGAAACAAGGTGCACCACCACCGGTAGAGATAATAACATTATCAAATTCAGCAAGTTCGTGCAGACATTTTTGTTCAAGTATGCGGAATTCCGCCTCACCAAATTCGACAAAAATCTGAGATACCGTTTTAAAATACTTTTTCTCGATATGTGCATCCATATCCACAAAACTGTAATTCAAGCGAGTCGCCAACAATTTGCCAATAGTCGTTTTGCCCGACCCCATATACCCAATAAGAAAGATTCGATTCATATATATAATGTATCTGCTATAATATCAAATACTTAGATTTTAGATAAGCAAAAGACAAAAATAGTGATAAAAAATCATGTTCGGGCAAGTTTGCTAAAAAAAATAATTGTTATGTCACTTAACATTGCATTTTGCGTTGATTGCGCGGAAGTCCCAAAAAAGATTGTGCAAGCCATAAGGTACGAATGGTGGGGATTATTTGGGGCTGGGGATTTTTTTACAAGAATACCGGCTACTCTAGGCATAGCTCAAACAAGTTTGGCTCTGCACTCGCTTACTCGGCATTTGCCCTGCGGAGCTACCCTTAATAAACTTTCAGGCAAAGCCTGACCGCTTCCAGCCCACAAATTTCTCTTATTATAACTCTATTTTGATTTATTTACGAAAGAAGCTGCTTTTATTCATCGACATCTGGTATGATATTACGGTATTGCTCTGGAAGTTCAGAAGCAAATTTGTAAGTAGAGACTCCCATAGGTTTACTCATATCTCAAAAAACATATTCAACGATACTTTGTTTTTTACGATTTACATAGGATAATGCCTATTGAACGGTTTTCGTGTGGTAAGCGAACTAAATCATCAAGAGCTGAAAGGTAGAAATTTAATTTTCCAAGATATTCGGGTTTAAATGCACCTCGCTTGAGTTCAATTGCCACCAAGCACTGCAACTGACGATTGAAGAAAAGCAGGTCAACAAAATACTCCTTTTCCTCAATTATTAAGCGGTGTTGATTTCCTATAAATGAAAAATCCTTACCAACGACATAATAAAATTCTTATATTGTTGACTATCTCATTTTCCAAGACTAGCTCATCCCATTCATCATCAGGAGATTCGATATTGATATAATCCAACAAATATTCATCTTTAAATGAAAATAAAGCCTTACGTCTGAGATCAATATCTGATATGGTTTTTTTTTGAAAAATATTAGGTAATTCGCCACTTTTACCAAAAAGATTTCCTTTTAAGTGATATTGCAATGTCCTATAGCTCCAAAACTCCGTGGCACATCTTTCAATATAAAAGAGGCGTTCTTCTAATGCTTTTGCTTTAACGAGTATTTCATGATGGTGAGAAAAACCGAAAGATAAAAAACTATTCAAAGGGAGATTTATAATTTCGCCCGACAATGTCGGACGATTAGACGTTGAAATTTCGTCAGTCTTTGATTGGTGATTTACCAATAGAATATCTGTTTGAATTTCGTCCGACACTGTCGGACGAAATTCTGTCCTTTGATTATCAGTTTTTTGAATGCAATGCTCCCATTCTTCATAAAACTGCCTCATTCGCTTTAAATTAGCAGGAGAAAAACCCCTTAACCCCGGTAGTTCTTGTTGCAAGCTTACTGATATTGTTTCCAAAGCACTTGTACCCCAAAAATTATTACGGCTGTTGTCAGAAATAAATTTCCCAATACCAAAATAAAGCGAAAGCATTTCTCAATTGACCAGCGATGCTGCGCGATAACGACTTTGCAAGATGGCACTTTTAATTGCCTCAATAGCCTGATTATAGTTTACAATTGAGTGTTGTTCCATAATTTATATCGACATTTTTAATTTGTGCAAAAGTATAACATTTTGGCGATTGATAAAAATTATTGTAAAAGGTGCTGAATATCCGGTACTATTGCGCCCCAAATTTATTACTAACCTGAGTTCGGGATAAGAATTTTAAAATTCAATTGATAATTGAGGTG
>JACDZJ010000019.1_pt1 | contig 85461 bp, 69 predicted proteins | sample 7365721 | NCBI WGS metagenome assembly JACDZJ01 (sample SAMN15143480, study PRJNA637477) | pond metagenome | biome: freshwater wetland ecosystem [ENVO:00000243]; feature: pond [ENVO:00000033]; material: pond water [ENVO:00002228]; isolation source: pond water containing pink berries ... | reverse complement strand
TGTAGACGGGTACTGCTGTATTTTATGCTACCTCATCAGTTTCGATCGCACCCGCTGCGCAACGGCCGGCTCGCGGTCGGTGCGGCCGATGCCGTCCTGCTGCTGGACCAAGCCGGCAAGACACTCTGGTCCCGGCCGCTGGCCGCGGCGGACCTGCGCGGTCAACTGCACGAGAAGGGCATCCGGGTCTCCCACACCGGGGACCAGATCACCTTCGGATTCGCCCAATCGGGCAAGCGCCCAGCCCTCTTCTCGCTCCCGGACCTGACCCTGAAACCCGCACCGAATGAGGCCCAACGAAGCGGGCTCGCACTGCCGGATGAGGGACCCCGTGAGGGTCTGTCGGTCACCGACTGGGAGGACGGCGATGACCCCAAGCTCGCAGGCAAACCACTGGCCTTGAAAGAATTCGAGCCGGCACGCAGCCTCGCACTGGACCCGGAGCGCCGGCGCTTCGTCCTCGGCACCGAGTGGCGGCTGCGCGCCTACGACGCGGCAGGCCGTGCACTCTGGCCGCCCCAGCAGGTCCCAGGCATCGTCTGGGCGCTGAACCTCACCGGCGACGGACGCTACGCGGTGGCGGGCTACGGCGACGGGACCCTCCGTTGGCACCGGATGTCCGACGGCGCCGAGGTTCTGGCCCTCTACGCCGAGCCGGACCCGAACGGTAAGACCGACGGCCGCCGCTGGGTGCTCTGGACGCCGGACGGCCATTACATCGCCTCCCCCGGCGGCGAGGACCTGATCGGCTGGCAGGTCAACCGGGGGCCGAACCGGGCGCCCGATTTCTACCCGGCCTCGCGCTTTCGCGAGCAATTCTATCGGCCGGACATGATCGCCCGGGTGCTGGAGACCGCGGACCCGGCGCAGGCGCTGCGGCTGGCCGACCAGGCGCGCGGGGTGGGCTCCGGCACCCGCGCCATCGCCGACCTGCTGCCGCCCACCGTCGCGATCCTGGACCCGGCCGGCGGCAGTTCCATCGCTTCCGGCCGGATCAAGGTCTTCTACAAGGCCAGCTCGCCCCAGGGTGCGGTGACCCGGGTGGAGGCCAGGGTGGACGGCGGGCCGGGCAAGGTGCTCGACGACACCCGTGATCTGGCGAGCGCGGACGGCCGGGAGCTGGCCGGCCATCTGACCCTGGAGGTCCCGCCGGTCAACCTGACCCTGGAACTGATCGCCTATAACGACAACGGCGCCTCGGTGCCCGCCAGCGTGGTCCTCAACTGGTCGGGTGCCGAGGACTGGCGCAAGCCGGAGCTCTGGGTGCTCGCGGTCGGGATCAGCGCGCATCCGGTCGCGTCCGCCCGGCTCAAGTGGGCGGCCGACGATGCGCGGGGCTTTGTCGAGCGCCTGCGCACTCAGGAGGGCGACCAGGGGCTCTACAAGAAGGTCCATGTCCGGCAGCTGCTGGACGGGGACGCGACTCGAGATAAGGTGCTCGACGGACTCGACTGGATCGAGCGCAACACCGACGCGCGCGACGTGGCCATGGTCTTTCTCGCCGGGCACGGGTTCACAGATCCGGTCGGGGAATATTATTTCCTGCCTTATGACGGCACCCCGGACCGGCTCCTGCGCAGCGCGGTGAACGGCGACGACTTTCGGCGTTTCTTGAGCCGGGTTTCGGGCAAGAAGGTCCTGTTCCTCGACACTTGCTATTCAGGCGGACTGAACGCCGTGCCTGGGCAGAACCGCGCCGACCCGCGCGCCGATGCCACCCGCTTCGCCAACGAGCTGGCCGATGCCCAGTCCGGGGTGGTGGTCTTCGCCTCCAGCACCGGCAAACAACTGAGCCAGGAGCGTGACGAATGGCGCCACGGCGCATTCACCAAGGCGCTGCTGGAGGGCCTGGGCGGCCAGGCCGACTATACGGGCGACTGGTTTCTCTATATTTCCGAGCTCGACACCTGGCTCTCCGAGCGCGTGAGCGCGCTGACCGGGGGCGAGCAGCGGCCGGTCTCCACCAAGCCGCAGGCGGTGGAGAACTATCGGCTGCTCAAGGTGGCGCAATGATCGACCAGGCCGAGTGATGCGGTTCGCTGCGCTCACCGCATCCTACGCATCGGCGAGGCCCGACACGGAAGCCGTAGGATGCGGTGAGGCACGAACCGCATCGTTCGCGATTCGGCGGTCCGAAGCAGTCGCCGCCCGGATTCATGCGTCGGCCGTCCCGACAAGAACGACGGCCGATGAATCGCACCCAGCACACCCACATAGCGTACAGGAGACACCCCGCATGACCGACCGCCACCCCCCGCGCCCCGCCGCCCTGGCCGCCCGACTGGCCGCACTGGTGTTCTTGGCCGCGGCGCTCCTCACCGCCGCGGCCGAGCCGCTGGACTACCCGCAGGCGGTGGGGATCATGAAACGCGAGCAGACCGCGGGCGAGTCCGGGGCCGGGCTGCTCAAGACCTTCGGCAAGGGTGATGTGGGCACCTTCGCCCAGGGCATCCAACTCTATGCCGCGGCCCAGGCGGACTTCAATGCGTTGATCGAGCGCCTGAAGGCGGGGTTGATCGCCGATGCGCGGTTGCCGGATTCGCCGGACTTGACGCGGAGCCTCGTTTCGGCATCCGACAAACGGGTCGCCTTCACCGACTTCGTCGACGCGCGGGTGCTGCCCAAGGCCGGTCCGCCCGGGACCCGTTCGCTGGCCGCATTCATGGGCGGCGGCGCGCTGGTGGGGAGCGCGGTGGAGCTGATCGGCATCCTCAAGGACGCGACGCTCGAGGTCTGGAAGGAATACCGAGCGGCCGACCGGGAGCGTCGGACTCAGATCCTGGAGCAGCTCGACGGGCTCAAATGGCGGTCCTTCGGGGAGGTGCCGGCCTTGGGATGATCCGATTCAAGATCCCGGAAACAAAAAACGCCAACCTTGCAGGTTGGCGTTTTTGTTTGTCTATAATGGTGCCCAGGGGCGGAATCGAACCACCGACACGGGGATTTTCAGTCCCCTGCTCTACCAACTGAGCTACCTGGGCAATGCAACTGGGCGGTCTAGTGCCGCATGTTCCTTCCGAAACCGGTGTCGCAGTGGAACAATCTGCGAGCACGGCATTACATCTGGAGAAGGCCGTTCAGTCAAGATCAAAACGCTGACTCGTCACTACAAGCACTGTCGTTGACGACTTGCCGGCTTTTCGATCTTGCTTCCTTGCGTTAAGGCACTTCATTGCGACTCCTTAGAATCGTAGCACCATACAGGATCAGAAGAGGGGCCGAGGCCCCTCTGGTCTTGTTTGGCTCCCCGGGACGGGCTCGAACCGCCGACCTAATGATTAACAGTCATCCGCTCTACCGACTGAGCTACCGGGGAATATCGCGAGCCGTAAAGAATAGACGTTCCTGAACCTGTAGTCAACTAAGATGCGATTTTCGATCTGTGTTTTCTAGGGGCAGGTGAGCGGGTCCCCCGCCGATGTGTAGTTGCTGACCCGGACGCGACCCATGCGATCCACGACCACGGCGCGCTTGTTGTCGGCGTTGTTCGGATCGCATAACTTAAAGGTGCTAATGTTGCTCGCCATTCCGTCGGCATTGAAAATGATGCGACGCGCGGGTCCGTTCTTCGTGATCGTAAGCGAAGTCATGTTGGCTCCGTCCACGCGCCGCAAAATTTCGGGCGTTGTGATCGATGTGGCCCCAACCGCTGCAACCATGTAGCCGCCCTCCCAGGACTGGCTGTCGAGCCAGGTCGTCGCAGTCCTGTAAGGACCCACCGCGACCCGCCCGCGCCCTCGCTTGATTGCCTCGGCACGCGCGTACTGCAGGTGGCCGATCAGGGTGTTGGTGGCGCTGGTCAGTTTCGCGCGGGCGATGAGATCGGTGAGCGCGGGAACACCCAGGGCCAGCAGGATGGATAGCAGCGCCACCGTGACCAATAGCTCGATCAGGGAAAACCCGGTTTGCCGGAACGCTCGATCTGCTTTCATGAAGGCACATCTCCCGAAGGTGTCCACGGGGAGTCTAGACGGCATCTCAGCCTTGACCGGGACACTATGAATACTGTACGCCCGGCCCGTCGCCGCCTGCAAACCGTTGGTCGGATTTGCGATTCTCGGGCAATTCTAATCCAATCGTAGTCGACCTCGCGCGTCTTTTCGCCCGCCGTTTGCGTCGCGCCGATCGTCATGACGCCCGGCGATGCTCCGGTTGGCGCTGTCTGACGGCAAACTGACGGCAAACGAAAACCCTTCGCGATCCGGACCAGGATGTTCCGGCAATCGCCGACCGGTTACCCGACCGCGGACGCGATGCGATCGACTGCCTGATCGAGGTTGCTCGGACTGGTGGCGATGGAGATGCGCACATGGCCCGTGAGCCCGAAGGCCGAACCGGGCACGACCGCGACTCCGACCTTCTCCAGGAGGTGTTCGGCAAACTCCAGGTCGTTGTGGACCCCGGTCAGCCGATCGATCGCCTGCTGCACCCGGGGGAAGAGGTAGAAGGTCCCGTCGGTCGGCAGGCACTCGATGCCAGGGATGGCATTCAGGCGGTCCAGCACATGGTCGTGCCGCTCTTTGAAGGCCCGAACCATCATGCCGATGCAGTCCTGGGGGCCCTCCAATGCCGCCTGGGCCGCCACCTGGGCGATGGAGGTGGGATTTGATGTGCTTTGCGACTGCACCTTGGTCATCGCCTTGATGACCTCCGCGGGGCCGCCGGCGTAGCCGATGCGCCAGCCGGTCATGGAATAAGCCTTGGACACGCCGTTCAAGACCAGGGTGCGCGGGGCGAGGTCCGGGCAGCAGTTCAGGATGTTGACGAAAGGCGCGCTATCCCAGCGGATGTGCTCATACATGTCGTCGGTGGCGATCAGGGCGCGTGGGAAGTCCCGCAGGACGGCGCCCAGGGCCTTGAGTTCGGCCGCGCTGTAGGCCATGCCGGTGGGGTTGGATGGGCTGTTGATGACGACGAGCTTGGTCTTTTCGTTCAGGGACGCTTTCAGTTGCGCCGGGCTGATCTTGAAGTGTTGTTCGGCTCCGGCGTGGACCAGGACGGGGGCACCGCCGGCCAGCAGCACGATGTCGGGATACGAGACCCAGTAAGGGGCCGGGATCACGACCTCGTCGCCCGGATCGATGACCGCCAGCGCGAGATTGAAGAAGCTCTGCTTGCCGCCGCACGAGACCAGGAGTTGGTCGACCGCGAAGTCCAGGTTGTTCTCGCGTTTGAATTTGGCGGCTACGGCCGCCTTCAGGCTGGGCATGCCGTCGACCGCGGTGTATTTGGTAAAGCCCTGGTGGATGGCCTCGATCGCCGCGGCCTTGATATGGTCCGGAGTATCGAAATCGGGTTCACCGGCGCCGAGACCGATGACGTCCTGACCCGCGGCCTTGAGGGCCTTGGCGCGGGCATCGACGGCGAGGGTGGCGGAAGGCTTGACGGCCTGGACGCGGGCGGCGAGCTTGATGGTCATCTGCGAAAGTCTCTGCGTGCCTGATTCAGTTGAGAGTTAGGTGTCAAAGGCTCATGGTACCGTATCGAGGGCGCGGGAGCACCCCGCGCGGTTGCGCCGACTGCGGCACGCGTGCGGGTGGTTGCGGACAGATCGGGCGCACCCGATCGGTCCGCACCTGTCGCTGCTTTACTGCCGCGTGATGCTCAGATCGTCAACACCAGCCTCAATGAGCGAGGCGTCGCCGTGATCGGCCGCTTCGATTAACAGATAGACCGTTTGCCCAGCGAAATCAGCGATGTTCGTGGAAAAACCGGTCCAGACACCAGCCCGGTTGGTGGCGCTGCCGAGTTGTTGCAGCAGGACACGACTGCTGCTCGCGCCTTGGATGGTGACTCGCAGGAAATCGGCGCTCGATGCATTGTTCAAGTGGGCGAAAAAGTAGCTCAGGTCCAGCGTTAGGGTGCCGGTGGACGGGAGCACGATGTTGCGCGACCGCACCGAGGTGACTCCATCGTCGATGTCGTCACTGCCGGGCGGATTGGCGCCGGCCGCCGCGCCGGTAACCAGCGCCTTCAGGCCGCCGTGCGCGGTTTCGGGCTGGAGGGGCACGCCGCTTGAACTGGTCGCCTCCGGATCACCGATCTCCCACCTGCCGGTGGTTGCCCGGTCGGTTCGGTTCGGATTGGCGACCCAGTCGGATGCCGTCTCGCAGCCGTCTGAGAAGACCGTCACGATCGTATCGTCATCCTGAATCGTCACGGTCGCCGCGGTGGTCTCAATGACTGCGTTGACCGCGTTGCTCAGGCTCACTGTAAAATGCTCTGCGGTCTCGGTGACCGCGTCATTGACGATCGGCAGGTTGATGGTTTTGCTGGTCTCGCCCGGGGCAAAGCTCAGCGTACCGCTGATCGGAGTGTAGTCCGAGCCTGCGGCGGCACTGCCGTCAAGCGTTGTGTAGTCCAGCGTGACCGTGGTCCAAGTGGGCTCCGACAAGAGTACCGTCAGGGTGGCGGCGCCATCGGCTGCACCCTCGGTCACCGCAACATTATCGACCGAGACCCGCGGTACCGGCGCGACGCCGCATTCGCCAAGCGTCGATAGATCGAATGGCGAGGTGAGCGGCCGTCTGGCCGCTCCGATATAGAGATTGGTCGTTGCCGGAGCGTCCAGGCGGAAACAGACACCGGCATCGGTCGCAACGCGGAAGTCGAAGCCATCCTGACTCGTTCCCGCCACGGCCAGGGCGAAGTCGATGCGTGCTGGGTCGGTCGTGAAGTCCAACGTGTCTTTCGTTTCGATACTGAAACCGGTAACGCTTTGGAAACGGGCTCCGGCGCTGACGCTACCTTGATAGGTGAGGTTGGAGCCGCCCGGCGACATGCGCGCGGACCAGGTACCGGAGGTGCAGTCCTTCCAGAGAAACACACCTTGCTCGGTTGCTCGGTTATACACGGGTGCGCCGCACGGGGACAAGTCATTGTCCGTGATGGTTGCGATACCGATAGCACGCGCGATGGTTGCGTTGGTCGCGTTCGTGAGTGATACCTCGAACGACTCGGTTTCTTCGCGGAGCGAATCGTCGAGAATCGGTATGACGATCGTTTGCGATGTCGTACCGGGCGGGAACAGGACCGCGATCGGAGTTAGGGTTGCGGTGTAGTCGGCTCCGCCGGTGGCGGTACGGTCTCGTGTAATATATTGAACTGAAATGCTGTTCGTGCTCGGTTCGGAGAGTTGCAGGATGAACCGCGCGCTTGCGGCGGTCTCATCGACGGTCACGTCGGAGAGGGTGATGCCGACCGTCGAACACCCTGTTGATGACCGCGTGGCGAGGTTGAACGGTAGCGCGACAGGCAAGGTCTTGGCTCCCAGCAACAGCCTGACATCCGCTGGTACGCTGACATACAGGCACGTCGATGCGCCGGTTGTGCCGAACTGGAAGCCGTCATCGCCTGCTCCGACCGAGGCGAGCGAAAACACGAGTTTTTTTGGGTCCGTTTTGTCCAGTACATCCGCCGCTTCGATCGAGTACTGGGTAACGGATGTGAATGCGTCGGACGAGACGAACTGGCCGGCAAATTTCACTGCGGTGGTCGATCCGCCGGAGCCGGCACGAAAATACCATTGCTGCGTCGTGCAGTCTTTCCAGAGGAACAACCCTTGATCCAGCGATCGGGTGTAGGCCGGCACGCCGCATTCATCGCCCACCTGGGGTGCGGGAAAGGGCGGAACAGGTTCGGGTGTAACCGGTTCAATTGCGCCGCCTTCGGTCACATGGTAGACGCTATTGGACGCGACGCCGTGGTACTGGTCCACCTGTCCACTCGGCCACTCGACGGTCAGATCGACGGAGGTGTTGTTGGCGAGTCCGAAGTGGATGCGTGTCTGATCCTGCGACCACCGATGGTAGCCGCCGTTTTGCTCGCGCACCTGGGCTTTACCATTGGCATAGGCGTAAACCTTGGCGCCGATGGCGTTACGGTTCGAGGTCGTGCCTTCAAGATCGAGTTGAATCCAATGATTGCCGCTGCTGGTGTTGCGGAACAGTTGGTCGGGACCGCCAGCCAATAGCGGGGTGAGCAAGGGTCCGTTGGTGACAAACAGGTCCAGATACCCATCGAGATCGTAATCGGCCGTGACCGCGCTTTCGCTGGCGCCAACTTTGCTTTCAAGTCCGGCGCCTTGGATGCCCGCGGCGCCATTGGCCTCGGTTACCTCGGCGAAGGTTCCGTCACCGAGGTTTTCAAATAGTCGGTTTGCTAAGTTGATCAAACTGGAGCCGCATGCAAGATACAAATCTACGTCCATGTCGTTGTCAAAATCGCCGGCCGCCACGCTTTTACACCAAACTTCGTCGATACCGACGTTTCCGACGGACTCGAATTGGGTGCCTTTGTTGAGGACGAGGCGCGGCGCCTGGGGATAGTCCGAGCCTGTGAAATCAAGCGGCTGTATATCCGCGAGCGCGCTTCCTTCAATCGCGAAGTAGGCGGCGCGACTGTCGGCGGAGGCCGCGCTCACCCGCGCGACCCAGCGCTGAGTCGCCCTGTCGAAGCCGATGTAGAGACCCGGATCGTTACGGGTGGACGAGATTCCCCAATTCGACGCGTCCGCGGGGTCCAGGGTGAACGGCAGTGTTGTCGGGCTCCAGCGACCAGTGCCCGCGTAGATCACAATATCTTCCTTGACGTTCTCGCGGGCGTAGCTGAAGTCCGTAACCGTGATCGGACTGCTGGCCGCAAAGCTGAAACCCTTGTCCGAACTGTCCGACGAAACCGGTATGTAGGATTCCAAACGTTCGGGACTGACCAACAAGACTTCACTGGGGCGGATGCGTCCCCGGAGCTTGAAGATGTCGATCTTGAGGTTGTTATCGAAGTCAGCCAAGGCCACATCAGGGACCAGTGCATCTTGGCCGATCATCGCCGTCAGGTCCCGGAAGACGCTGGTCGAGGTGTCGAATACCTTTTCCGGGAAGGTCGCGACCGCGCCGCACAACAGTTCAGGTCGGCCGTCGTCGGTGATATCCAAGAGTTGAGCGAAATTGTCGTGGAGGCATTTATTACTCATGCCGACCGACGATGTCGTGTTTGAAAAACTGGTCGTGCCTCGACGCAGGATCTGTGCATAACCGGCCGCCATCGCGGCGATATCGAGTGACCCGTCGTTGTTGTAGTCGAACCATGAGCCCATGCGGCCGCCGGTGAAGCTCCGCAGACCCATCTCGACACCGACTTCCCGTGTAAAGATACCGTCGGAATTGATGAAGAGTTGGCCCCGACCACCGGTAGAGCTGCGTACACTCAAGAGGTCCTGGTCGCCATCATTGTCGAAGTCGGCCCAGGTCCCGGCATGGGAATCCTGCGATGTGCCTCCAGTCAGCACGCGCAGCCGGTCGACGGTGAGAATGACATCAGTAAAGGTGCCGTCACCATTGTTGCGCCACAATGAACCGCGCATCTGGTGGTTACTGGCGTAGAGATCCGGTCTTCCGTCCCCATTGACGTCACCCCAGGATGCGCCCCACGACGAGCCGGTATGGAAGGGGCCCGCGAAGTCGGTAACATCTTGAAATGTAATCTCCGCGGCAACGGTGGCACTTACAAGTAAAGCGCTGGCGGCGAGCAGCGATCGGATCATCAGGGGATTCCTCAACTGGGTGATAGACCGCCATGGCATTGTTGTTTATGGTTATCTTTCCAGCGGAGTTTACGCAAAAATCGCGCCACTATGATCGGCGCAAATCGCTTGAGGGGGCCGGGTCCGCGTTGCGCCGATCGTCTTATCGCGCTGCGATGCTCCTGTCGGCACGTCTTGAAGGCAGACGAAAATCCTTCGCGATCTGCTACAGGATGCTCCGGCAATCGCCTAAGTCCGGCCGAGCCTGGCGTTGATCGGGTGTGTCGCGTTCTTCACGGCTGACCGCTCGATTACCGCCGGGTTGTCGCGGATTGCGATGCATATTGAAAAGCGGGCCTGACGACGGCCTGCGGTGGTGTCATCGATCGCGATGATCGAGCGGAGCCCTTGGGGTTCCGGCAGCGTCCGATCGTTCCTGTTTCGGGTAGATCGCCCCCATGATCCGAGCGTCGAACAGCCTCTTGAGGAAGCCACGCCGATGTCCCGACCCTTTGAACTGGTCGCCAAGTTCGCCCCCGCCGGTGATCAGCCGGAGGCCATCCGCCGTCTAGTCGAAGGCCTGCACAATGGCGAGGTGGGTCAGACGCTGCTTGGCGTCACCGGCTCCGGCAAGACGTTCACCATCGCCAACGTGATCGCCGCGGTGCAGCGCCCGGCGCTGATCTTGGCGCCCAACAAAACCCTGGCCGCTCAGCTCTACGGCGAGATGCGGGAGTTTTTTCCACACAACGCGGTGGAGTATTTCGTTTCCTATTACGACTACTACCAGCCGGAGGCCTACATCCCGGCCAGCGACACCTACATCGAAAAAGATTCGTCGATCAACGAGCACATCGAGCAGATGCGTCTATCGGCAACCAAGTCCTTGCTGGAGCGTCCGGATGTCATCATCGTGGCGAGTGTGTCCAGCATCTACGGCCTGGGTGACCCGGACGCTTATCTGAAGATGGTCCTGCATCTGAGCCGGGGCGACCTGATCGATCAGCGTGCCATCCTGCGCCGCTTGGCGGACCTGCAATACCGGCGCAACGAGATCGAACTGACTCGCGGGACCTACCGGGTGCGCGGCGACGTGATCGACATTCACCCGGCCGAATCCGACGAGGAGGCGGTGCGCATCGAGTTGTTCGACGACGAGATCGAGGCCCTGTCCGTCTTCGATCCGCTCACCGGCGCGGTGCTGCGCAAGGTCCCGCGTTACACCGTGTTCCCCAAGACGCACTACGCCACCCCGCGTGAGACCGTGCTCAACGCCGTGGACCAGATCAAGCTGGAGCTCAAGGATCGGCTGACCTGGCTGCGCGACAACAACAAGCTGGTCGAGGCGCAGCGCCTGGAGCAGCGGACCATTTTCGACATGGAAATGATGATGGAGGTCGGCTACTGCTCGGGGATCGAGAACTACAGCCGCTATCTTTCCGGGCGGGGTCCCGGCGAACCGCCGCCCACCCTCTACGACTACCTTCCGGCCAACGCCTTGGTGGTGATCGACGAGAGCCATGTCACGGTCCCCCAACTGGGCGGCATGTACCGCGGCGACCGCTCACGCAAGGAAAATCTGGTCGACTACGGCTTCCGGCTGCCCTCGGCGCTCGACAACCGCCCGATGCGTTTCGAGGAGTTCCAGGCGCGCCAGCCGCAGACCATCTATGTGTCGGCCACCCCGCGCGCCTATGAACTGGGGTGTTCCGGCGCCATCGTCGAGCAGGTGGTGCGCCCCACGGGTCTGGTCGACCCGGCGGTGGAAGTGCGCCCCGCGCTGAGTCAGGTGGACGACCTGCTGTCCGAGATCGGCCTGCGGGTCGCGGTCGGCGAGCGGGTGCTGGCGACCACCCTGACCAAGCGCATGGCCGAGGATCTGACCGAGTATCTGAACGAGCACGGGATCAAGGTACGCTATCTGCATTCGGACATCGACACCGTGGAGCGGGTGGAAATTATCCGCGATCTGCGGCTGGGTGAGTTCGATGTCCTGGTGGGCATCAACCTGCTGCGCGAGGGGCTGGACATGCCCGAGGTCTCGCTGGTGGCCATCCTCGATGCGGACAAGGAGGGGTTCCTGCGCTCCGAGGGCTCGCTGATCCAGACCATCGGCCGGGCCGCCCGCAATGCCAACGGCAAGGCCATCCTCTATGCCGACCGGATCACCGGGTCCATGGAGCGTGCCATCGGCGAGACCGAGCGGCGCCGGGCCAAGCAGGTCGCTTTCAATGCCGCGCATGGCATCACCCCTCAGACCATCCGCAAGGCGGTGGCGGACATCCTGGAGTCGGCCATGCCCGGCGCCCCGATGAAGGCCCGCGCCTATGCCCGGGTGGCCGAGGAGATTGTCGAGTACGCCAATCTGACGCCCCAGCAGATGGCGAAAAAGGTCAAGGCGCTGGAGAAGGAAATGTACGCCTATGCCAAAGACCTGGAGTTCGAGAAGGCGGCGGCGGTGCGGGATAAGATCAAGGAATTGCAGGGGAAGGGGTTGGCGGCTTGAGGTCAGTGGAGTCCAAGGTTCAGCCTTGGTCAGGGGGCGCCAAGGCTGAAGCCTTGGACTCCTGGGGAGCCGTCGCTCATCATATTCAGCAACATCTTGGGATCAATCCGGCCGGACCAGCGAAAAGGCAGCGGCAAGAGCCCGTTCGCGAGGCTGGCCGTGCCGGAAACGGTCCAGTCGAGCGGACGATCCTTCAGGGCCAGGGCCGGAAGTTGCCGGGTGATACCCAGCAGGCTGCCGGCGACTTCCACGTCGGCCAGCGCGGTGCCCAGCGGCGGGATCTGCCGATCGAGTTGACTCGATCCCTGCGCCAGTTCGTTCCCTTCCAGCGTGATGCGGTAGGTCAGCGCCTTGATCGGCAAGGTCCGATCGTTGGGATTCCGGACCGTCAGGGTAACGACGAACACCTGGCGCACGAGGCTCAATTCTTTGATCCGCAGTCCAGCCAGGGCGACCTCGGGCGCGATCCAGGATTTGGTCAGGCTGGCGCAGCCGCTGATCAGGGCGCTGACCACGAAAAGGTCGGGATGCCGCGTTACGGTCTAAGATCTAAGGCAGGCCTCGCTGGGAATGACGGTTGCGGAGCGGCTCGTGCCGGTCAGTTGAGTCTCGATCTGGACCATCCCTACCGACTGATCTTCGAGCCGAACCACGACCCCCGGCCGCTACGCGCAGAAGGCGACCTCGACTGGTCGCTGGTGACCTCCGTTCGCATCAATGGCGTGGAGGATACGCATGATTAGCATAACTGAATTTGAACCCGACTACGTTGTCCCCCCGGGAGAGATCCTGATGGACTATCTGGACTCACTCGGGATGACCCAGCGCGACTTGGCCGCTCGCACGAGCTTGACCCCGAAGACCGTCAACGAGATTGTCCAGGGCAAGGCCTCGATTACCGCTGAGACTGCGCTCAAGCTGGAGCGGGTGCTGGGTCGTCCGGCCCACTTCTGGCGGAATCTGGAAAGTCTTTACCAGGCGGCGCGGGTGCGCGAGCAAGAGCAGGCCCACCTGGTCGGTGACCTGGACTGGCTCAAGCGTCTACCGGTGGCGGCGATCACCAAACTCGGCTGGGTCTCGACGGCCGCGGACCCGTGCGCGCAACTTGACCTGATGTTGCGTTTTTTCGGCATCAACTCGGTCACGCAATGGGCCGTGTTGTGGGATGACCAAGCCGTAGCCTATCGTCGTTCGCTACACTTCGAGACCCATCCCGAGGCTGTGTCGGCGTGGCTTCGCCGCGGCGAAATCGAAGCGCATGGCATCTCCTGCGCCCCCTTCGACAAAGGCCGTTTCAGGGCGGTGCTGGACGAGGCCCGTGTCCTCACCCGTGAGCCGCCGGAGGTCTTTCAGCATAAACTTATCGCTCTATGCGCGTCGGCCGGCGTCGCCGTGGTCTTCGTTCCCGAACTGCCCAAGACCGGTGTTTCCGGTGCCACCCGCTGGCTGACCCCGGACAAGGCGCTGATTCAGCTTAGTCTGCGCTACAAGTCAGATGACCACCTGTGGTTCACCTTCTTCCACGAGGCAGGCCACGTTTTGCTTCATGGCAAGCGTGCCGTGTTTATTGAGGGCGACGGTGCCGCGGACGAGAAGGAGCATGAGGCGAACCGCTTCGCCGCGGATCTGCTGATCCCGCCTGCCGCATGGCGCAGCTTACTTGCGGCCGGTCGGCCGAACCTGGCACAAGTGCAAGCGTTTGCGCGGACAATCGGCATTGCCCCCGGCATCGTGGTCGGGCGACTGCAGAAGGAAGGTGTGTTCGACTATAAAATCGGAAACCGCCTCAAGCGCCGTTTGTGCTGGGTAACTCCGTGCCCGGAGTCCGTGGAACCCATGGGGTAATTTGTTATTGCCGAGTCGGTCGTTTGTAGCGCCATTTTCAACGGGAGGAAGGAACAACCGTTATGCCAACCCCAGTTCGCCTGTCGGAGACTCACCGTCTTGATCAAATCCTGCCTGCCGGTCGCGAGGGCGGCTTGGAGTTCGCGCGCATTGTCGATTTGCTCCTGTTCCACGAGGCGCGTCGCCAAGGCCATACCCTGACTCTGTTCAGCGACCGTGCGGGCGACTATCAGGGGCTCGACAGCTTCGCCGATGGGGGGCTGCGCATCCACGGCCGGGTGGGCTATCAGTATAAGTTTTATCCGTCGCCGCTCAGCGGCGAGCACCGCCCGGAAGTCAAGGCCGCTATAGTCAAGGCCCAAAATGCACGACAGGGCGAAAAGCAACGGCATCGATTAACGAAGTGGGTCCTGGTGACTCCGGACGATCTCACTGAGTCCGGCCGTCGCGAGGGCGGAGGCGATGTGACTTGGTTCGACGGACTCCAGCAGGATCTCAATTGCAAGTTCGCGCTTGAGCACTGGGGCCACCGTAAGCTTCAGGCACTTTATTCTTGATACCCCGGCCCTTTGTCTTTTTTACTACCCCGGACTGGTCCCGGAGGGCGTAGCCCGGCGCCGCACGATCGAGGAGACGCGGCTGAGCTATGACGAAAACCTCCGGCCATGATCACCGTTCCGTCCAAAGCCATAATCCGGAGTTGTCCCCAGATGTCACAGATGTTCATTGATGAAGAAAAACATCTGTGTTCATCTTCCGACTCAGTTAGACCGCTTCCGAAACCAGAAGCCCCTCCGCGGGCGCGCGCATCGGTGGGTCAGAACCGGCGAGGTGGGGGTGATCCGGGTGGCGGTGCTGGCGGACATGGGCGGCATGCGTCCGATTTTGGAGTCGGAGGGATCAAGAGTCGCTCGAAGCGGGCGGGATCGGCCCCCGCGGGCGCCGCCGGTGGCGCGATGATCAAGGCCGTTATCGGCCCTGTCCAGCGCGTCGGATGCGGTGAGGAACGCACACTAGTGGCGAATTGCGCTGAAACGGGCGTATCCGCCGCACCGGCTTGGTTCAGATTCGGGATGTCTCACGCCAAGGCGCCAAAACGCCAAGGTTCTTCAAGGAGCTAGCGAAACCGGAGGCGCTCGTGGGGTGACGGGGGTCACCGCAGGATTGCGCTCTTCTTGGCGTGCTTGGCGCCTTGGCGTGAGATACGTTCTTTCCAGACTTCGCGGTCGGGAGAATTCGCCGCCAGTGCCCGTTCTTAACCGCATCCTACGGCTCTCTGCGCACATCATCCGCTTGCTACGCGGTGCCGTCGCTTCGTGCACGATCGAGCATCTCGCGCGCATGGTCGCGGGTGCGGCGGGTGATTTCGGTGCCGCCGAGCATACGGGCGATCTCCTCGACGCGGGCGGCGGCGTCGAGCGGTTCGATCCGGGTATGTGTCTCTCCGTCGCGGGTCTCTTTGCTGACCCGCAGTTGGTGGTGGGCCTGGGCGGCGACTTGCGGCAGGTGGGTGACGCACAGCACCTGACGGGCGGCGCCCAGGCGGCGCAGCAGGCGCCCGACGATCTCGGCGACACCGCCGCCGATGCCGACGTCCACCTCATCGAAGACCAGGGTGGGGACACTGCCGCATTCCGCGGTGGCGACCTGAATGGCGAGGCTGATGCGGGAGAGTTCGCCGCCGGAGGCGACCCGCGCCAGGGGCTGCATGGGCTGGCCGGGGTTGGCGCTCACCAGAAACGCGATCCGCTCCATGCCGCCGGCGCCCGCGGACTCGGCGGGCAGCGCCTCCAGGGCGACGGCGAAGCGCCCGCCGGTCATGCCGAGTTGCTGCATCGCCTGGGTCACGGTGTCGCCCAGCCGGGCGGACGCGTCGGCGCGGGCCTGCGACAGCCGGGCCGCTTGGGCGCCGAAGGCGATCCAGGCGGCGTCACGCTCGCCGCGCAGGGTATCCAGGGTCTGGTCGGCCTGTTGCAGTTGCTCCAGTTCGGTGCGGCGGGTGGTGAGCAAGTCGGGGAGTTGCGGGGCGAAAACGCGGTACTTGCGCGCGAATTCATGGATCTGCGCGAGCCGGGCTTCCACCGTGGCCAGGGTGGCCGGGTCCAGGTCGAGCCCGTCCAGGTAGTGACGCAGGCTGACGGCCGCTTCATGGGCATGAATCGCGGCGCCCTCCAGCAACTCCCGCGCTTCGGCCAGCGCGGGATCGATAGTCTCCAAGTCACTGAGATCCGCCGCGGCGCTACGCAGTTGGTCCTCAATGGCAGGTTCCGACTCGGCCAGCCCTTGCAGGACCGCGGCCCCGACCTCCTGGAGCCGACCCAGATGGCTCAGCCGCCGCTGCTCCTGATCCAGCGACACGAGTTCTTCGGCCGTGAGACCGAGTGTATCGAGTTCATCGACCTGAAAGCGCAGCAGCTCGAGGCGTTCGGCCCGTTCGGCCGCGGCGCCTTTGAGCTCGGTCAGCCGGCGGTCCAGGGTTCGGTAGTCGCGAAAGGCCGCGGCGACCGCGGCGGCCAATTCCGGATGGCCGCCGTAGGCGTCGAGCAGGGTGCGCTGATCATTGGCGCGCAGCAGTGACTGGTGAGCGTGCTGGCCGTGGATGTCCACCAGCCGGTCGCCGAGTTCGCGCAGTTGGGTCGTGCCGGCGGCGCGGCCGTTGATGAAGGCGCGGGAGCGGCCCTCGCGGGCGATCAAGCGGCGGACGATGCAGTCGCCGTCGTCGTCCAGGGCCTGTTCCGCCAGCCAGGCGCGCGCGGCCGGACACTGGGCCAGGTCGAAGCTGGCGACGACCTCGGCGCGCTCCCGTCCGGCGCGGATGACGGCGGCATCGGCTTTGTCTCCCAGGGCGATGCCCAGGGCGTCGATGAGGATGGATTTGCCGGCGCCGGTCTCGCCGGTCAGAGCGCTGAGCCCGGCGGCGCAGTCGAGTTCCAGCCGGCTGACGATGGCGACGTCCTGGATCAGGATGTGGGTCAGCATGGGCTGCACCCGCGTGAGGGATGGGTTTCGCCGCGCGCTGCCCGGTCGACGCTCGGGCCGGTCGGCCGGGGCGGTCGGCTCAACATGTCAATGAGACCGGCGTCAGTCCTCCCCAGCCGAGCTTGGCGCGGAGAATCTGATAATGGTTGTGGCCTTTGGGGTGGAGCAGGCCGACCTGATTGGGGTGACGCTCGACCCGCAAGCGGGACTTGCGCATGAGCGGGACGGCGGTCTGACCGTCGCAGGTCATCTGGGCATCGCCGTTGTTCGGACCGCAGACCCGGATCTCGATGCGGCTGGCCCCCGGCACGACCAGCGGGCGGTTGCTGAGGTCGTGCGGGCAGATCGGCACCAGCAGGATGGCGTCCAGGGAGGGCGCGACCAAGGGGCCGCCGCCGGACAGGGCGTAGGCGGTCGAGCCGGTGGGGGTCGAGATGATCAGCCCGTCCGAGCGCTGTGCATTGACGAAGGCGCCGTCGATGTAGGTCTCAAATTCGATCATGCGCGCCGTGTTCCACTTGTGGATCACCACGTCGTTCAAGGCGGCGTAGGCGCGCTCCGGCGGGGTGTCGTCGCAAGCGAGCACCGCGGCGGTGAGCAGACTGCGCGTATCGGTCTCATACTCACCCTCCAGAATCGCATCCAGCGCGGTTTCACTGTGCTCGGGCAGGATGTCGACCAGGAACCCGAGGCGGCCCAGATTGATGCCGAGCAATTGTACCCGGCTGCCCGCCAGGGCGCGGGCGGCATGGAGCAAGGTGCCGTCGCCGCCGACCACCACGACCAAATCGCAGCGCGCCCCGAGCACCGCCACCGGCACGCCCTCCTCGGGCCGCAGCCGCAGCAGGCGCGCGCTCTCGGCGTCCAGCAGGACTTGGCAGCCGCGCAGCCGCAGGTGTTCGGTCAGTCGGCGCAGGGTGGCCTCGACTTCGGGCTCCTCGCTCTGTTTGCCGATGATGCCGACGATTCGGAATTGCCGCATGGGCTTCCTTGGGGATCCGCGCTGAGGGTTGCGGGCTGATGGCCGGTCCGAAACGGTAGCATGGGCGGTGCGGTACGCCAAGTGCGCCGCCTGAAGATTCTTCGCGAAGCGCACGCCGCACGGCCATTGGTTGGCCCAGGTATCCGGTGCTTGCCTTGACAGTCTCGCGGTGAGTCCCTAGATTGTGCGAGGCTTAGCACTCGAATCAAGAGAGTGCTAACAAACGGCTGGGGCGGCGCGCGTGGTCTCCCGCGCTGGGGGCGTCTTCCGGCGGTGTTGACGGTTTCGGTTCTCGTTCCCCCGTGAGCGGCCAATCCCGGCGCCGGCGCACCAGCCGGCAGCAAGGTCGCGGGAAACAGCAAGGGTGGTTCAACGCGGCAAACACGGCGGCAGGCATCCATTGACAGCACAAGCCAAATACGGCGACACCCAGGTCAGCGAGCGCGCCATGCACTTTCTGAAGGTGCTGGTGGAGCGCTACATCAAGGACGGTCAGCCGGTTGGGTCCCGGACGCTCTCGAAGGACGCGGGTCTGGAATTGAGCCCGGCGACGATCCGCAACGTGATGGCGGATTTGGAGGACTTGGGGCTGGTGGTATCGCCCCATACCTCGGCCGGGCGGGTGCCGACGGTTGCCGGTTATCGGCTGTTCGTGGATTCGCTGCTGACGATGCGGCCGCCCTCCGAGGAGGACATGGAGAACCTGCGGCAACGCTTCACCGGCTCGACCGACTCCAAGTCGCTGGTGGAGGCGACGTCGCGGATGCTCTCGGGGATCACCCATCTGGCGGGCGTGGTGATGCTGCCGCGGCATGAGCGCAACGCCTTTCGGCAGATCGAATTATTGCCGTTGTCGGGAGCGCGGGTGCTGGCGATTCTGATCACCGGCGAGGGTGAGGTGCATAATCGGATCATCACGACCGAGCATGCCGTCACCCGCCCCATGCTGGAAGAGGCATCGAATTATCTGAACCGGATGTTCACCGGGCAGGACATCAGCGAGGTGCGCAAGCGGCTCTTGGAAGACCTGAAGAACACCCACCGGAACATGGACGCGCTGATGATGCGTGCCGTGACGCTGGCCCATGACGTGGTGGCGGCGGCCGAACGCACCGATGACTGTGTCATCGCCGGCCAGACTAACCTGATGGAATTCGGCGAGTTGGCGAACATGGAGCGGCTCAAGCAGCTGTTCGATGCCTTTAACCAGAAGCGTGAGATCCTGCACATCTTGGATCGCTGCATCGCAGCCGACGGGGTGCAGATTTTTATCGGCGAGGAGTCCGGGTATGACCTGCTCGACGAGTGCAGCCTGGTGACGACGGCCTATCGGGTGGATGATCGGGTGGTGGGTGTGCTCGGGGTCATCGGGCCGACCCGCATGGATTACCAGCGGGTGATTCCGATCGTGGACGTCACCGCACGGTTGCTTGCCGCCGCGTTGCGGCAGTAGCCATCCATTCCGGCCGCATCGCCGGCGCCTCGATCAGGCGCGGCGGTCCGGCCGCTTGCAGTTACGGAGTTCAACATGACGGCTGAGACAACGGACAATCAAACGACTGATCCTATGGCTAACCCGAACACTGATCCAGAACGACTGCCGTCGGCGGTACCGGCGGACGTTGCCGCGGGCGCTGAGCCGCCGGTCGTCGGCAGCGCCGCGCTGCTGGCCGAGTTGGCCGCCGCCCGTGCCAAGGCCGACGAGCACTGGGATCAGTTGTTGCGGACACGGGCGGAACTGGACAACCTGCGCAAGCGCCAGGCCCTGGAGTTGGAGAAGGCGCACAAATACGCCTTAGACAGCTTCGTGCGTGAATTGCTGCCGGTGCAGGACAGCCTCGAGTCGGGACACGACGCCGCCCAGGATCAGGGGGCCGACCTCGCGCGCCTGCGCGAGGGCACCGCGCTGACCCTCAAACTCCTGTCCGATGCCATGGCGCGCTTCGGCGTCGTCTCCGTGGAACCCCTGGGGGAGCCGTTCAATCCGGAGTTCCACCAGGCCATGACCCTGCAGCCGCGCGACGATGTGGCCCCCAACACGGTCACCACCGTCATGCAGAAAGGGTACACGCTCAATGGCCGGCTGGTGCGCCCGGCGCTGGTCATGGTGTCCCGGGCCGCCTGAACGGATTGCATCGACCGCGCTGCCCCGGACCAGGGTGCGTGAGCACACCGGCTTGAATCGGCGCGGGTTTCCCCCCAACTGAGGGGCCAATAAGGCGCCCTGGCGCCGCTGCTATTTGCCAGCAACGAGAATTCGGAGAGAACGAATGGGAAAGATTATCGGTATCGATCTTGGCACGACCAACTCCTGCGTCGCCGTCATGGAGGGGGACACTGTCAAGGTCATCGAAAACGCCGAGGGCGATCGGACGACGCCCTCGATCGTCGCCTACAGTGGTGACAATGAAGTCCTGGTCGGCCAGTCCGCCAAACGGCAGGCGGTCACCAACCCCTCGCACACGCTGTTTGCCATCAAGCGCCTGATCGGCCGGCGTTACGAGGATCAGGTGGTGGCCAAGGACAAGGGCATGGTGCCCTACAAGATCGTCAAGGCGGACAACGGCGACGCCTGGGTGGAGGTCAACGGTAAGAAGATGGCACCGCCGGAGATCTCGGCCAAAGTCCTGCAGAAGATGAAGAAGACCGCCGAGGACTACCTGGGTCACCCGGTCACCGAGGCCGTCATCACGGTCCCGGCCTATTTCAACGATTCCCAGCGCCAGGCGACCAAGGACGCCGGACGGATCGCCGGTCTCGAGGTCAAGCGCATCATCAACGAGCCCACCGCCGCGGCCCTGGCCTACGGGATGGACAAGAAGCGCGGCGACCAGAAGATTGCGGTCTATGACTTGGGCGGCGGTACCTTCGATATCTCGATCATCGAAATCGCGGAGATCGAAGGCGAGCACCAGTTCGAGGTGCTGTCCACTAACGGCGACACCTTCCTGGGCGGCGAAGATTTCGATTTGCGGATCATCGAATTCCTGGCGGCCGAGTTCAAGAAGTCCGCGGGTGTCGACGTGCACAATGACCCGCTGGCGCTGCAGCGTCTCAAGGAAGCCGCGGAAAAGGCGAAGATCGAACTGTCGTCCAGCCAGCAGACCGACATCAATCTGCCGTACATCACGGCCGATCAGAACGGCCCCAAGCACCTGAACGTCAAACTGACCCGCGCCAAACTCGAGTCTCTGGTGGAGGAACTGGTCGACCGCACCATCGAACCCTGCCGCATCGCGCTCAAGGACGCCAACCTGACCGCCGGACAGATCGACGAGGTGATCCTGGTCGGCGGTCAGACCCGCATGCCCAAGGTGCAGGCCAAGGTCGAGGAGTTCTTCGGCAAGACCCCGCGGCGCGACGTGAACCCGGACGAGGCTGTCGCCATCGGCGCGGCCATCCAGGGCGGTGTGCTGGGCGGGCAGGTCAAGGACGTATTGCTGCTGGACGTGACGCCGCTGTCGCTCGGTATCGAGACCCTGGGCGGCGTCATGACCAAGCTGATCGAGAAGAACACCACGATCCCGACCTCCGCCCAGCAGGTCTTCTCCACCGCCGATGACCACCAGACCGCGGTCACCGTGCACGTCCTGCAGGGTGAGCGCGAGCGTGCAGTCGACAATAAGTCATTGGGACGGTTCGATCTCAGCGACATCCCGCTGGCGCCGCGCGGCGTGCCGCAGATCGAGGTCAAATTCGACATTGATGCCAACGGTATCCTGAACGTCTCGGCCAAAGACAAGGCCACCGGCAAGCAGCAGTCGATCATCGTCAAGGCGTCCTCCGGACTCTCCGACGCGGAAGTGGCCAAGATGGTCAAGGACGCGGAGGCGCATGCGGAAGACGATCGCCGCTTCCACGAACTGGTCTCGGCCCGTAATCACGCCGACAGCATGGTTCATTCTTGCCGCAAGTCCATGGAGCAACTAGGCGACAAGATGGAAGCGGGCGAGAAGTCCGGCATCGAGTCCGCCATCCGTGATCTGGAAGAGGCCATCAAGGGCGAGGACAAGGACCGCATCGAGTCGCTCACCAAGGCTCTGGGCGACTCCTCCGCCAAGATGGCGGAGCGGCTCTACGCGCAGGGTGCGGCGGGTGCCGCGGGCGCCGATGCGGCGGGCCAGGATGCCGGTGCCAAGACCGCGGGGGGCGGCGGCAAGGACGACGTGGTCGATGCCGAGTTCGAAGAAGTCAAGGACGATAAGAAGTAGTGATGAGTGAATAGTGGATAGTGGATAGTGGATCGTCATCGCTGATTTGCGGCGCGCGGGCGGATCGTCCGTGCGTTGTTCATGTCGCGGCGAAAGGCCTCGCTCGATGAACAACCGACCACTAGCCACTCACCACTCACGACTGACCACTAGCCACTAACTACCGACCACTGCTGCTAATGCCCAAACGCGATTACTACGAAGTCCTGGGGGTTGCGCGCAACGCCAGCGAGGCCGACGTCAAGAAGGCCTTCCGGCGTCTCGCCATGAAATACCACCCGGACCGCAATACCGGAGACGCCGGTGCCGAGGCCAAGTTCAAAGAGGTCAAGCAGGCGTACGATGTGCTGACGGATGCCAAGAAGCGCAGTGCCTATGATCAGTTCGGCCACGCCGGAGTCGAGGCCGGTGCCGGCGGGTTCGGCGGCCCTGGTGACTTCGCCGGCGGTTCATTCCAGGACATTTTCGGCGATGTCTTCGGCGATATTTTCGGCGGGCGCGGCGGTCGGCGCACCGGTCGCGGGGCCGATTTGCGCTATGACCTCAGCCTGACACTGGAGGAGGCGGTCGCGGGCAAAGACGTCAAGATCCGCATTCCCACGCTGGTCGAATGCCAGTTCTGCGGCGGCTCCGGGGCCAAACCGGGGACCAAGCCCAAGACCTGCCCGACCTGCAGCGGCGCCGGCCAGGTGCGGATGCAGCAGGGATTTTTCTCGATCCAGCAGGCTTGCCCCCAGTGTCGGGGCAAAGGTCAGATCATTGAGGAGGCCTGCCCTCACTGTCGTGGGCGCGGCCGGTTGCAGGAAGACAAGACGCTCTCGGTCAAGGTGCCGCCCGGTGTGGATACGGGTGATCGCATCCGGCTGGCCGGGGAGGGTGAGCGCGGCGAGCATGGGGGGTCCGCGGGCGATCTCTATGTCCAGGTGCAGGTGCAGGAGCATCCCATCTTCACCCGTGAGGATAGCCATCTCTATTGCGAGGTGCCGATCGGTTTCGTGGTGGCGGCCCTGGGGGGTGAGATGGAGGTCCCGACCCTGGACGGGAAGGTCAGCCTCAAGATCCCCGCCGGCACCCAGACCGGTCAGATGTTCCGGGTGCGCGGCAAGGGCGTGAAGCCGGTGCGCGACAGCGTGGTCGGCGATCTGATCTGTCGGGTGCTGGTCGAGACTCCGGTCAATCTCACCGAACGCCAGAAAGAGTTGTTACGCGAGTTCGATACGAGCATGCAGGAAGGCGGGTCGCGTCACAGCCCGCAAGAGTCGACCTGGCTCGATGGGGTCAAGAGCTTTTTCGAGCGCATGGGTTTTTAAACCGCGCCCAGTGCGGTATGCGATTTGCTAAAAAAACAGGGCCTATGGCCCTGTTTTTGTTTCTCTCTATCTGATCGCTTGTTTCAGGCTGGGACTGCCCGCGAGCCGACCGCCCCATCAGGCCGGTCGGTCGCGAGTGCTTGACTTCAAGATGCCATTGCCGGGGCGATGACGGCCGGCTGCGCCGCGCCCATCAGGTCCGTGCCGACCGCCGCTTGCTCGCTCGGGCCGCGCAAGGCGTAGGGAATCAGCGGTGCCAGGCTGATGGCGACGATGAACCAGAAGGCCTGACGATCCTTGGAACGGAGTGTCTCGTTGCTCATTGCGCTATCCTCGGTTGGTTGGTGTTTGCTTCTTAACATGGGCAAAGCCTGTTCATTTCAGGTGTCTGACTGAGCGGCTGACTTGCCGCTCGACAGATATCGACCTGTTTTCCCTTTGCCCCTCATGCCTACGGAACCAAGGATGGGTGCGGACCAAGAAAAGCTCAAGTAATACTCTGTTCAGTACATGGTCATTACAGAGTGTTTTAGTAGGAATACCGGTGCCAACCGTCACTGCTCGGTTGAGCCCCCGGCCGGCGGATCTCCGCGGACCTTCCGCCAACCGGCAGAGCCGCACGCCGCCGGATCGGCTGCTAACGGGGCTCCGCCAGGCTTGATCGCGGCACGGGTGTGAGTTCGGGGCGCGCCTCGCCGAACCAGTGGGCCAGGGGGGAATCGCCGGGCGGCCATTGGCCCTTCTGTCGGTTGTCGGGCGCCGTCCCGGTGAAGACCAGATAGCCGTACTTGCCGTAATGGGGGAGCTTGCGGGTCAGTCCGGGCACCGCCGCGGCGTCGGTTGTCGCGACCCAGCCGAGCGCCTGATCGCCGCGTTGGCGCGTGAGTGCCAGGCTGGCGTCGGCGGTGTCCACGGCCGCCCCGGCGATGTTCAGGGCCCGCGCTGCCGGGTCCAGGCTGAAGCCCTGACTGCCCGCGGCGAAGGCGCCGAGATGACGGTTCTCCCAGCCCAGCAGCCACGCCGGCTGGTCGGTCGGGAGCGCCGGGTGATCGCTGTCCAGGGCGATTTCCCAGCCCGCGTGACCGCGCTGCCACTCGGCGGCCAGGGCGCGATAGGCCTCAAGCAGGTCGGGCGGTGCGGCACCGGGGAGCAGGATCAGACCCTGCGCGGCGCCGAACAGCCCGCCCAGGGAGACCGCTGACTCTCCCGCCTCCAGGGTCCTGAAGCTGTCGAATTCCGGGTCCAGGGCGACGCGGAGCGGGGCGGCGGGCAGTTCGATGGTGAAGTCGGCGTCGCGCCCAGTGAGCGTGACCAGGGTTTGCCGCGGTGTTCCATCGGTCAAGTGAACCACCACCGGAACCGCGAAGGGGTAGGGGGCCTGCCGCTGCGTCTGCGCGACCCGGCCGCTGACCCGGTAGCCGTTCCCCAGCGGCTCGGACCGGACCGCGGACAAGGCCAGGCGCGGCGCTCCGGTGCGGGTGGTCCAGGCGGTAAAATAGGTGCTGAGATCGTGGCCGGACACCGTCTCGAAGGCGCTGCGCAGTTGCGGATAGCCGGCGACGCGAAAGCGGTTATCGGTGTAGAAGCGTTGCAGCCCCTGGACGAAGACCGCGTCGCCCAACTGGATGCGCAGATTATGAAAGACCATGGCGGCTTTACCGTAGCCGATCGCCTGACTGGCCGCGCCATGGCGTCCGCGGAACGCAATGAGCGGGAAGTCGGCTCCGGTACGCACAGAGTCGGCGAAGGCGGCGAGGCTGTCGCGGCGATAGGCGGCACCCTGACCCTCGCGTTCCTTCATCAGGTGATCCGCCAGATAGGCGGTGAGCCCTTCGCTCCAGTTGCCGCCCTGGTAGTTGACATAGACGCCGTTGCCCCACCAATTGTGCAGCACCTCATGGGGATAAGAGGAGGTGATGATGAACGGCAGCCGGATAACCTGCGGGCCGAGCAGGGTAAAGGAGGGCATGCCGTAGCCGGTCTCCCAGAAGTTCTCGACCAGGGCGAACTTGGCGTAGGGGTAGGGGCCGATGAGCCGGCTGTAGAGATCCAGATACTCCCGCGTGGCGGCGAGGTAGCCGGCGGCCAGTGGCGCGTCGGGCGTGCGCAGCCAGACCTGGGCTTCGGCTTCCTGCTGCGGTGCGGCACCTTGGTCGCGATAGAGTGTGAAGGGGGCGGCGATCAGATAGATATCGTCCTGGGGTTGGGTTTCGGCCCAGGCGGAGCCCATATCACGCTCGGTGCCCGGTCCGGCGCCTTGAGAGACGGCCTGCCAGCCCGCGGGCAGGCTGACCCGCAGCGTGAAACGTTGCAGTGTGCCCGGCATCCGTGGGTACCAGCCGCTGCCGCCGTCGAGAAAGACCCCGTCCGGCCCGATGGTGCCGACGGTCGTCTGCTGCTCGCGGCCCATGCCTTCGCTGACGGTCGTCAGCGCATGGCGGATGGTGCCGCCGTAAGTGAGGGTCGCGCTGCCGCCGGCCGCGGGGGCCAGGCGCAGCCGCAGAGCCTCCAGATGCGCATCCTGCCCCAGGACTTCCAACGTCCCTTGGTCCGGCGCGACGCGCGGCGACAGGCCGGTGTGCAGCACCAGGTCGACGGTGTCGCGGCCGGGCGGGAGGGTGAGTCGATCGGTGACGGTCAGTTGGCCGGACGCCGGGTCGACGACCGCCGCGATCTCATGACCGACGACCGGCAGGTCGGCCAGCACGCACAGTGGCAGCAGGAGGCTGCTGAGCACGATCGGCAGCAGGGTGAGGCGGAGAAGTTTGCGCATCGGGGTCTGGGGGCTCGTGCAGGTGGCGGGTTGGCGGCGGTCGGCGGCCTTGGTCCATCCTCTGGCGCCATGACCGAATTGGCTTATGATAACGCGGCCCGGCTTGGGCCAATACCAGCGAGGATTGCCGTGGCCGCTTGTCGATCGATTCTTCCCTTGACTCTGGCGCTCGTGCTTGGCACTCATGTCGCAGTTTCGGCGGCGGACGCACCCGCAGCGGCGGCGGCGGGCGCCGCGGTTCCAGTCGACACGCCGACCCGGGTGCTCGATCCGCGCACGCTCACCAACCTGGAGCAGCTGCTCGATGCCATCGCCGACCGGCGTGTGGTGTTCGTCGGTGAAAGCCACGACCGCTACGAGGATCATCTCAACCAACTCAAGGTGATCCAGGGTCTGAAAGCGCGCGGCAAGGAGGTCGCGATCGGCATGGAGTTCTTTCAGCAGCCGTACCAGTCGGTCGTCGACGCCTACATCAACGGGGCGATCGATGAGGCCGCCTTCCTGCGCCAGACCGAGTATTTCGACCGCTGGCGCTATGACTACCGTCTCTATCGGCCGATCCTGCGGTTCGCGCGGGAACACCGGATTCCGGTGATCGCCTTGAATCTCGACTCCGCGTTGACCAAACGCGTCGGCGAGGTCGGCATCGACGGCCTCGACCCCCAGGAGCGGGCGCGCGTCCCCGCCGAGATCGACCGGTCGGATACCGCCTACCAGACGCGGGTGAAAGCGGTGTTCGACCAGCATCCGATGCCGGACAAGAAATCGTTCGAGCGGTTCATCGAGGTACAGCTCCTGTGGGACGAGGGCATGGCCGAGCGCGCCGCCCGTTATCTCCAGGAGCACCCGCAGCAGACCCTGGTGGTGTTGGCCGGCGCCGGGCATCTGGAGTACGGTCAGGGGATTCCCAAACGGCTGTTGCGGCGGCAGCCGGTGTCCGCCGTCAGCCTGCTGAACGCCAACCAGCGTGAACTCGACCCGGCCGCGGCGGACTATCTGCTGTTTCCGCGACCGGTCGAGCTGCCGCCGTCGGGGATGCTCGGGGTGATGTTGAACCCCGAGGTCGGTGACCAGGGCCTGGAAATCCAGGGATTTTCCGAGGACAGCGGGGCCAAGGCGGCCGGCGTCAAAGAGGGCGACCGCATCGTGCGGGTCGGCGAGCAGCCGATCAGCAGCTATGCCGATATCCGCATCGCCCTGCTCGACGCCCTGCCGGGTCAGCGGGTCCAGGTCGAGGTCTTGCGCAAGCCGCTCATCGGCGCCGATGAGACGCTGACCTTCGATGCCGAGTTGCACTGAGCAGGGGGCCGGGCTGCGCTCATGAATGCACCTAGACACAGGGCTGCGTCGACGGCGAGCGATCCTGGTCCGGCCGAATGACGCCCGCGCCGCGATCGGCTGACGGTGGGCGCCGCGGGCCGGAACTCCTCTCGCCCGCCGGCAGCCTGCGCCATCTGCGCTACGCCTTCGCCTTTGGGGCGGACGCGGTTTACGCGGGTCTGCCGCGTTACAGTTTGCGGGTGCGCAACAACGACTTTGACGCCGCGGCCATCGGCGTGGGTATCCAGGAGGCGCATGCCCTGGGCCGGCGCTTTTACCTGGCCGCCAATCTGATGCCGCACAGCGCCAAGGTCCGCACCTTCATCGCCGATATGGAGCCGATCCTGGCCCTGGGTCCGGACGCCCTGATCATGGCCGATCCGGGGCTGATCCTATTGGTGCGTGAGCGCTGGCCGGACATGCCCATCCATTTGTCGGTGCAGGCCAATACCGTCAATGCCGCCGCCGTGCGCTTCTGGGCCGCCCAGGGCGTCACCCGTGTGATCCTGTCCCGCGAGCTGTCCCTGGATGAGATCGCCGAGATCCGCGCCGCCTGCCCCACCACCGAGTTGGAAGTCTTCGTGCATGGCGCGCTGTGCATCGCGTACTCCGGGCGCTGCCTGCTCTCGGGGTATTTCAACCACCGTGACGCCAATCAGGGATCTTGTACCAACGCCTGCCGCTGGGAATACCAGTTGGGTGCGTCGGCCGCGGTGGACGATGCATTGGCCGATGTCCCGGCGGATCAGGCGGGGCAGTGCGGCGGCGGTCAGGCGCGGCACCCGCGGGCGGATGCCGTCTATCTGCTCACCGAGGGCAAGCGGCCCGGTGACACCATGCCGATCTTCGAGGACGAGCACGGCACCTACATCCTGAACGCCCGCGACCTGCGGGCGGTAGCCCATGTCGATCGGCTGGTGGCCATGGGCATCGACTGCCTGAAGATCGAGGGCCGCACCAAGTCACACTATTACGCCGCGCGGACCGCCCAGGTCTATCGGGCGGCGATCGACGACGCCTGCGACGGACGCGGTTTCCGCCCGGAACTGCTCGCCGAACTGGAGGGCCTGGCTAACCGCGGCTACACGGAAGGCTTTTACCGCCGCCATGCCGCGGCCGAGATCCAGAACTATGCCGATGGTGTTTCCCGGACCGATCGGGAGATCTTTGTCGGTGAGGTCATGGCGCCGGACACGGCGACGCGCCCGGATTGGCTGGCGATTGAGGTCAAGAACCGCTTCGCCGTGGGCGATGACCTGCATCTGCTCACCCCGGCGGGGAACCGGCGTTTCCGCCTCGAACAGATGCAGACCCTGGAGGGTGAGCCCCTGACCGTCGCGCCTGGGGCCGGGTGGCGGGTGTGCATTCCGCGGGTCGGCGGCGATGGCGGTATGGGGCTGCTGACGCGTTATCTGGAAAAGGACGAAAAGATAACGTGATTTCCGGGAAACGATGTACCGACGTGTAGGGGCGACTTTAGTCGCCCCTAAATCCCCCTGCGGATCTTGCTGCACCCGCACAACAGACAGGAGGTCGAGGTTTCAGCCGCTCGCGCGCCGCTTCCAGTACGGCCACTGCCGCCTCGCGACTGACTGAGGGGAAGTCATCCAGGAACGCGTCCAAGGATGACGGTCCTTCCAGGTAATCGAACAGGTTCTGCACCAATTCAGGGCCAGATGACGGTGAGCCCGGCGATGGTCCCGACCGCCGTCTCGCCGACGAGCGGCCTGACCTCGGGGCGGTCGTAGGCACCGTCCGCGAGGCGGTAGATCATCAGGGTGCGGTCGGTGGGGTGGACCAGCCAGTATTCCCGGACGCCGGCCCGTTCGTAGGCGTCGCGCTTCTCGCCCTGGTCCTTGGCGGCGGTGCGGCGGGACAGGACCTCGACCACCCAGTCGGGCGCACCGCGGCAGCCGGCCTCGTCGAGTTTCCCGGGGTCGCAGATCACGGCGATGTCGGGCTGGACCATGGTGTCCACCTGGTCGTCCGCTTCGTTGGCCTTCGGCAAGCGCACGTCAAAGGGTGCGACATAGATCTCGCAGGGGTTGTCGAGCAGGAAGTTGCCGATCTGTCTGACCAACTCGACCACCATCGCCTGGTGACCCCGGCTCGGGGCAGGGCACATGTCGTAGGCCCTGCCGTCGATCAGCTCCCAGCGTTCATCGTCCGGCCAGCGGCGGTAGTCGCCGTAGGTGAAGCGGTCTTGCTTCAGTGCGGGCGGGCGCATGGCGTGGGCTCCGTCGTTGGCGAAGAGTTTCAACGCGATAGGTCGGTGGCACAGGTCACCCGCGCGGTGATTGGCCCGACGCTATCGATGATCCGTCTTGCGACCAGCGCCCAGCCAAGTATTGCGGCGCGTTGCCGGCAGCAAGCTGCTGCAAGCGCTGACCCTCGGCCCGAGCCTCGGCCAGCAACCGGTCCCAGTCGTCCGGCGGATGGCCGCTTTCCAGCATCTTGCGGAATGACGTCGAACGCCAATTTGGTGATCGTCGCCAAACGCTTGCCGGCGTTCTTCTTTGCGTACCCGACCGTGTCCTTCCGCTTGAGGGCCTCCACCTGCCGGGCCATTATCAAATAATTAAATGTGTTGGATGCAATACATATTTTTTAGACTTGATGGTTATTTTTCAGAATATGAAGAGTATTATCCAGATGGAAGTCGGTCAAATGGTACATATGAAAAATTATATCCAGAGTCTACACGTTACAATCATATATTAAGAAACTTTGAACATCTTCCATATAATCTAAAAAATGTATATGAAGAGGCAGTTGCGTCATTTAATCATCATCAATATATACTTTGCTCAGTTGGCATTAGATCTATTCTTGATGGAATTTGTATTGATCAAAGTATAAAGAATCATTTAAACTAGACGGAAAAATTAATGGATTAAGAGAGCAAGAAATAATTACGAAATCACAAATGCAAGCCCTTCATGAGTTGCGATTTCTAGGAAATAAGGCAATACATGAACTTGAAGTTCCTTTAAAAAATGATTTAGAAACAGCATTTGAAATAATTGAACACATATTAGCAGATATTTATGATTTGCCTTTGAAATCAGGTAAATTGAAAACAAAAAGAGAGAAAGCGTAGAAGGTGGATGGGGTCAGGTCTCGCATTGTAGCATTCCTGAGGAAGGCAGGATGGAAATGCCCACAGGCGTCGTGTTAACTTGCAAGGTCATCAGAGACGCGCGCCGCTTTAGGAGGAACCGGTCGTCATCGAGGAGTCAAAGAGATGAAAAAAAGCGTTAAATATCTGAAAATCGTCGAGTGGTCGGACGAGGATCAGTGCTTTATTGGCCAATGCCCAAGAGTTATCGGCCCCTGCTGCCATGGCGCGGATGAAGTGGAAGTCTATATTGAATTATGCCGAATCGTAGATGAATGGATTCAAATGATGCAAGATGACGGCAAGTCCCTGCCTCCGCTAACCGCAGGCAGTAATTTTGCTTCACGATTACTGGGGAAAGCTGCGTAGTCTCTCGCACGACCTGCTTCCACGGATGGGGGTCACGTCTCGCATTGTAGCATTTCGAGTAAGGCAAGATGAAACTAGCCTAACACCTGAAAAGGTATGCGCGCGACAGGTGTCGTGTGAACTCGCAAGGTCATCAGGGGCGCGCGCCGCTTGAGGCTTGATGGGCAAGTGCAACCGAAGAACCGGATGCAGGAAAACGCATGTCCGGGATTGAGCCGGGACGCCGGGCAACCAGCGTTTCTACGGCGGAGGCTGCTAACCCACGCAATCACACGGTAAGAGATTGGTTTGAAGCAGTCCTGATGCAGTTTAGGAATTGTGTTCGACTGAACCGATACGTTGTCACAAAATAGAGCGAATCAAGTTCCATAGAAAAGCGTTCGCAATTGAGCGTCCAGTCTCTGTTGCTGAGTACGCTTAATAGGCGATGATCGTCGTTCCAGCCAAACCGATCATCGGAATTTATCCACAGATGTTACAGATTTCCACAGATGAATGAAATCATCTGTAGCCATTGATCATCGTTCCGGCCGGCCGTGGATGGTCCGCACAGCGGACCCTACGGTAACACCGTGATCTGTAGGGTCCGCTGTGCGGACCGGCGACCGTGCAGATCGTGCGGTGGCCGGGTTTATGATCAAGGCCTCATCTGTGCTCATCTGTGACATCTGTGGATACAGTTTCCGCCCCTCAGCCACGGCGAAAACCGGCCGGAACTAAGACAAAGGCCCCACGCGCGGCCGGCGCTTGCGCCGCACTTCGGAAAAATGGTCTACAATAATCGACCCGCAAACGCTTTTTTTCAGCCCCGCGGACCCTCGGATGCCCGCTTTGTGTCGCTCCGACCGTCGCCCACCTGCTGAGGTGCCGTCCGGCACCGGCCGGCGACCCCGGGCTCGGGGATACAATTCTCTCTCTAAGTAACTGTCCATTAACTACTTCCCGCTTTGAACGCTAACGTCGGCTAACAATCGGGAAGTAGAAAATGGACACTTTCTAAGTCTGGCCGTGCCCGCAGCGGGTACCGTGCCGGGATCGGATGAGTCCAATAAACGCTTAGCCGTCAGGTTTCCGGAAGAGGTGCATACCATGCTTCACCCGAACCAGTTTCAAGTAAATGAAACATGGATTATTTTCAAGTTAAATGACGCTCCGGTTATCACTGATCGCGATGGTGATTTCAATGTTTTCGCATTGATGGATGCGGCAAGTTGCTTTATTCTTGATACAGGTTTTGTACCTTCAGAATCGAAAGAATTATCTGAAACAGAAGCCAAGCGTCTATTGAAAAAAGGATATGGTCATAAAAAGCAATACGCAAGGGAGCTTATTATCTCAGGACGGCAGATAGCCAACAATCTAAGTATAGAAGCAGGACGTTGCGGTATTAGCGTCAGTCGTGTCCCGGAAGATCAGCTTCGACTTCTCATCGATGAGGCTCGTGAGGGTTTTCAGGAGTATATAAGTAACGGGCGGTGTCAATAGAAACCTAACACACGCCTCACGCCGAGTCGGTACCACGCGGGCTCAATCTTCGGTGGCCGGGACGACGCGACCGGAGGCGGACGCTTTAGCGGGCGGCGCCGCAGCGTCCGGCTGAAGCCTCGACCTCCGGTCTGTTGTGCGCGTGCATCTTCATCCGGACTGCACGTAAGGCGATTCCGAGGAATGAACATCCCGACGGCGCATGCCTGAAAGACTGTAGGGGCGACTAAAGTCACCCCTACACTGCGGTAGGTCATTTCCCGAAAATCACCTAAACGACGACATCCTGACGCGTGGCCGCCGCACTCGCCACGGCCAGGGCCGTCATATTCAGCATCCGGCGCACCGTGGTCGCGGGGGTGAGGATGTAAGCCGTAGCCGCCGCGCCCATCAACACCGGACCCACCGTCACCCCGTGGCCGGTGGTGGTCTTGAGCACGTTATAGAGGATGTTGGCCGAATCCAGGTTGGGGCAGATCAGCAGGTTCGCCGAGCCCTTGAGGGTGGAGTCGGCCAGATAGTGGCCGCGGATGTCCTCATCCAGCGCGGCGTCGCCGTGCAGTTCGCCGTCACAGTTGACGTCGGGATGCTCAGCGGCGAACAGGTCGCGCGCCAGACGCATCTTCTGGGCCGACGCGCGCTTGGACGAGCCGAAACTGGAGTGCGACAGAAAGGCGACCTTGGGCGGCAGGCCAAAACGCCGCACCTCCTGTACGGCCATCCAGGCGATCTCGGCCAACTGGTGCGCGCTGGGGTCCTCGTTGACATAGGTGTCGGTAATGAAGAGCGGTCCGCGATCGGTCATCAGGGCATTGAGCGCGGCGTAATTGCTGGTGCCGACCCGCAGACCAAGGATGCTCTGGATGCATTCGAGGTGCGCCTCGTAGGCGCCCACCAGGCCGCAGAGCATGGCGTCGGCGTCGCCCAAGGCGACCATCAGCGCGCCGATGCGGGTGTTGGAGCGGCGCACCGCCGCCTTGGCCTCGGCCGGTGTGGCGCCATTGCGGCGCATCCGCTGGTGGTAATGCTCCCAGTACTGACGAAAGCGTGGGTCATCCTCGGGATTGATGTTCTCCACGTCGACCCCGAGGCGCATGCGCAGGCCGGCCTTGGCGATGCGCGCGTCGATGACGGCCGGACGTCCGATCAGGATGGGCCTGGCGACCTGTTCGTCGATCGCCATCTGGGCGGCACGCAGCGCCCGTTCGTCCTCGCCGTCGGAGTAGGCGACGCGTTTGCAACCGTCAGGCAGGGCCTTGGCGGCATTGAACACCGGGCGCATGAGCATCCCGGTCTGGTGAATGAAGCGCGACAGGTTCTCCTTGTAGGCATCCATGTCGACAATCGGGCGGGTGGCGACGCCCGAGTCGGCGGCGGCCTGGGCCACGGCGGGTGCGATCCGCAGGATCAGGCGCGAGTCGAACGGCTTGGGGATGAGGTACTCGGGTCCGAAGGTCAAGTCTTGCCCGGCGTAGGCGGCAGCCACCTCATCGCTGGTCTCGCTCTTGGCCAGATCGGCGATCTGGCGGACACAGGCGAGTTTCATCTCCGGCGTGATCCGGGTGGCGCCGCAGTCGAGTGCACCGCGAAAGATATAGGGGAAGCACAGGACGTTGTTGACCTGATTCGGATAGTCCGAGCGGCCGGTCGCGATGATACAGTCGGGGCGGGCGGCCTTCGCCAATTCAGGGCGGATTTCCGGCTCGGGGTTGGCCAGGGCCAGGATGATGGGCCGTGCGGCCATGGTTTTCACCATTTCCACGGTCAGCACGCCGGGCGCGGAGCAGCCGAGAAAAACGTCCGCGTCCTTGACGACATCCGCCAGTGTGCGGGCCTCGGTGGTTTGCGCATAGCGGGCCTTGGATTCATCGAAGCCGCCGGGTCGGCCTGCGTAGATCACGCCCTTGGAATCGGCCATGAAAACGTGCTCGCGCTTCACGCCCAGACCAACCATGACGTCCACACAGGCGATGGCTGCCGCGCCGGCACCGGACACCGCCAGTTTCACGCGACCGATATCCTTGCCGACCAGTTCCAGGCCATTGAGCAAGGCGGCGCTCGAGATAATGGCCGTGCCGTGCTGATCGTCATGGAAGACCGGGATATTGACGCGTTTGCTGAGCTCGCGCTCGATGTAGAAGCATTCCGGCGCCTTGATGTCCTCCAGGTTGATGCCGCCCAGGGTCGGCTCCAGCGCGGCGATAATGTCCACCAGCTTGTCCGGGTCGCGCTCGGCCAGTTCGATATCGAAGACATCGATGCCCGCGAATTTCTTGAAGAGACAGCCCTTGCCTTCCATCACGGGTTTGCCGGCCAGCGGCCCGATGTCGCCCAAACCCAGCACCGCGGTGCCGTTGGTCACCACGCCGACCAGGTTCCCGCGTGATGTGTATTCCGCCGCGAGTGCCGGGTTGGCCTGGATGTCGAGGCAGGGGTAGGCCACGCCGGGCGAGTAGGCAAGCGACAGGTCATGCTGGTTCGACAGCGGCTTCGTCGGTGTGACTGAGATCTTGCCCCGGCTCGGGCAACGATGGTACTCAAGCGCGGCATCGCGCAGCGCCTGCTCGGCAATCGACAGATTCTGTGGCATAAGAAACCGGGTCTGTTGGCGGATAAAAGGAAACGGGCCTCGGGGGTGACTCCAGGGCCCGTTGATTGGGTGGCGGGATGGCAGCCGGCAGCCAACCGCGCTGCACGCCAGTGGCCGCCCGACGGTCAGGGCAGCCCTTGTTTCAGCAGCGGATCTTGGAGGCGTGCAGCAGCATCAAGGGCTGGAGTATAACCGAAGCCGGCGTTCGACTAGTCCGACAGCCTACCGGCACTTTTCAAAACTCGATCATCTGGTCGAGCTTGAGGGTCCAGCCGGCCTCGCCGGGTGTGAGCTTGTACTGAAGCTGGCGCATCTTGCCGGTCCGCTCGCCATCCTCGCCGCAGAGTGGAAACCGGTAGGCGAACACGCCTTCGACGGTGGCCATGTCGTCATGGCCGCAGTAGCCCTGCTCGGCGCCGGGGACCTCGCCGAGCGGCGGCAGAAAGATCATGCTCATCGACTTCTTCTTGTTGGCGCTGTACGCCACCAGCGACATGCGCGCATTCGCCCCCGGCTCCCGGACATAGACATAGACCTCGGGCGAGCCATCGACATTGAGATCGGCCACCTCGGCGCGCTCGACAGTCCCCGTCACCGGCCAGACGAGCTTGGTGTTGTCGATCTCAAGGCCCGCCGGTTGGACTTCAACCGAATTGCCTTGGGCCGCATTGGCGCTGGTGACCTGAAAGGAGATGCCGAGCAGGCTCAGCGTCTCGTCGAAGGGGTTGGCCGCATACGCGCCCGGCGTCGTGCAGGCCAAGGCCGCGCCGGCGATGAGACCAAGGGGGAGACGGTTATTCATGCTGATTCACCTTCGGTTGCAGGATTGAATGTGGCTTTGTTGTTTCCAAAGAGCTAGATTGAAGTTGATTCCTTTATGCTGTTTCCTGGCGCACATTGCACATCGTGCATATCGCTGTCGCCGTCAAAGCAGACGTCGGTTGGGTTTCGATAAGCCATGGCGATTTGCCTCACTCTTCAAATTCGGAGTTCTTGAACTTCAATACGTTGCAGTTTTCCTTCACCGTGCGCCGCAGGCCGTCGTCGAACCCACCGGCAGACTCCGCCTGAATCTCGACGGCGATCCGTACCTTCACGCCGGTGCGCATGGTGAACTGTGCAATCACCTCGTCCACCAGGTCGGCGAACTGCTTCTTGGCCAGGATCGGGTCGAGCTCGATGCTCCCGTAGAACTGCTTCCTGGCAGGCTTCGCCGTTGGGCTGCCGCTGGTCGAATAAGATTCTTTCCCGGTCTCTCCAACGCTGGATGCCTGTCCAGCGCCTGTTACCCTGGTGCCGCCCCCGGAACCGGACCCAACTCGGGACCCGGTGCCGGAGTCAGTGGGCTTGGCTCGCGCGGCCGCTTCGGCGGCGCGCTGGGCTTTCAGGTAGACCGCCGCCGCGATAGGCTCGATCAGCAGCAGCGACGCATCCATGATCAGCGGTGCCCGTTCGCCGTAGCTGAACCCGACATAGCGGTGCTCATCCAAGCCTTGCGCGAAGCCGAAGAAGTCTCGGCTTTCGGCGCCGGCGGACAGCGTGTGTTGGAACACCCCTCAGTGCGTCCTTGAACAGACTGAGTTGCTGACCGGGCTGGGCCACGCCCAGCACCACCCGCTCAAGCTCCAGGCCCCGCACCAGTTGGTTCGCGGTGGTGGGTGCGCTGCCCAACAAGACGGCACGGGCGGTCCGGCGGCACGCCTGCACGCTGCCCAAGCGCGTATCGCGGTTTTCGATCTCGGTCGTCTCGGCGCGCTCGCCATCCACGTCGCGCTCGATCACCGGGTCCCATCCCGGCGGCACGTAGTAGATGACCTCGTTGCGCGTGTCGGCGTCGTACAGCGGCAAGCTGCCCGGCATGATCAGCGCATCGTTGTTACCGTCCTGCCACAGCCGATGGATGACCTTGGCCATCAACTTCAACACGCCGCGGGTCCGCTGGAAGTCGTCGAGGGTGGACCAGTCGTCGTAGAGGCGGGCAAATACCTCGGGGTGGATCGGGTAGGCGCGCAGTAACCGCTCACCGTAGCGGCTCTCCTGTGTCTCCTGCGGAAAGTCATCGCGGTTGGCGATGTAGAAATCCGCAAAGGCGCGACACACACCCGCGGCAGCCGGCGTGTCGTCGATCTTGGCGAACAGCCGACGGCGCACGATCTCAAAGGCCTCTTCCGCGGCGACGGGCTTCCACAGGGCCTGCACCCGCCCGAAGGCGTGCGCCAGCGTGGCCAGTGCCCTCACGCCGCGCTGGCTGCCGGCCTCCTTATCCGGCTCGGGCAAGGAGGCCAGCAACACGGCGGTGGGCACCGCCTTCAGCGCTTCGGTCAGCGCCTGCACGAACGACAGGTTCGAGTCGAAAGTCCCGCCGGTCAGCGCCTTGCTTTCATCGAACTGGCGCACATAAGCCACCAACTCGTCGATCAGAATCACGCAGGGGGCGTACCGGGCGAGCAAGGTCTCCAGGACCGCCTTGCCCGGCGAGGTGCCGGAGGCGTCCGCGTCCGCCTCCAGGGCGTAGCCTTCCGCGCCGCCCAGTTGCCACGCCAGATCGCCCCAGAGTGTGCGGACCGCCTGCCCATCGCGCATGGCCGGTTGGTTGGGAGACGACTTGATGCCGTCCAGGACCGCAATGCGCGCTCGCGGCAACTCGGTCACTCCCGCAGCGTTGAGAATGTCCGGGATGCCCGGCAGATCGCTCGCCGGCGCCTCGCCAGCATGGTGTGCGTCTTGCCCCCGCCGAAGGCCGTTTGCAGTTGGATGACCGGATCACCGCCGTGGCCTGCCAGCCGCTTGATCACCGAGTCGAGCAGCAGCCGCATCCCTTCAGTGATGAAGGTGCGCTGAAAGAACAGCGCCGGATCCTGGTACTCGGCCGTCGCCGTACCGGCGTGCACGCGCGAGAGATCGGCGGCGAACTCCGCTTGTTGGAAGGTCCCTTTGAGGACGTCCTCGTGGGGGACGGCGATCTCGCGCCAGGGTTTCAGGCTCATCATTTGTCACCCTTTCGGTTCTGGCTGAGACTTGCGAACCAATCGTGCCGACACGGTCGGCGCCATCCGCGCGTCAGTGTGTCCTGTATGCTGATACTCATGTGCTTGCGCCTCCTGGCATTGTGACTGACCTTCAAGGTAGGTGATGACCATCGATTGCACCGGTCGCGCACAGGGCATACGGGTCAATCGCTTTGACCGCGCGCTGCAACTGGATTTGTGCGTTGACGGGATCGACCACTTGTGGGAACAGTCGCGAAGGCTTGACTGGTTGGGCCAATTGCAGGGCAACACGAATACGCCGACAGCGCATAGCCGCAGCCGCCATGTTCTTTTCATCCTGATCATTGGCCCGCGTGCGTGCTGTCGCCAAACCTGCCAAGGTGGCTCTGACCTTCGCTGCCACTTCGTCAAAAACGCTGGCCGGCTTGCTGCGCCGATGTCGCCGATAGTCATTTATTTCAATCCGCCACAGGGTGTCATCGGCAGCAAGTGCCACCGCGTCTACCGCCTTTGAACCACCAGCGAAATTTTGAAACTGGTTGCGATGAAATGCCGAATCGTCATACTTCCACACCCACCAGCCGTCAGGCATCTCAAGCCGCATACCATCGATCACTGCGGCCTGATTCATTCTCCGGCCTCTAGGTAGCGATCACTTTGGAGCAGATTTTCATCCAGCAACACCAACGGGTCAATGGATGCGATGTCCTCGCCTTGACTGACAACAGCCTGAGTGCGTTGCAAACCCAAACCGAAATACCGCACTCCGGGGTGGCTGACTTGCCCGTTGTTCATCTTTAAGATTTCAAATTCGCGCAGCAAAAAAAGACTATGGGTGGCTAGAATGACCTGAACACCTAAGCCTGTCAGTACGAAGAGCGCATCGGCGAGAAGTTTGATCGCCGCCGGATTTAGGTTGGCCTCCGGCTCATCCCAGAACACGGTTGAGCCGCGCTCGATTACGCCGTAACGCAGCAGATAGATCAACATCGCCAGCTTGCGATGCCCCTCGGCCAGTAACTGAGACTCCAGGCGAGAGCCATCCGAACGTTCAAATACCAAATCGCCGCTATCGAGTTTCAGATCCCCACCTAACAGCCTCTGAATGCGCTGTAGCACATCAGGAAAGATCGACGAGACCTCGCGCGGCTTCAGTGTGGACATGGCAACGGCAAGGTCACGGTAGGTTACGTCCAGCGGGAATTCCCGGTATTTCTCGAACAGTCCGATCAAGCCTTTGAACAGGGATACCATTTCTTTGCTTGGTACAAACACCTGCTGGGGCAAGAAGGCATTCGTTGCAGCCGCATCCGGCACGACCTTTGCGTTGAGTGTCCCTGACGCATCCTTGGCTCGCCGAATCTCGATATCCCAAGGCATGTCCTCCGGTAGTCCAGGCGATTTGAAAGGTGGTTCATTGGGCATGCGAATCTGAACAGTCGGAATATGTCCGCTGACCGCCGCTACCAACCTTGCGCTGCCCTTGTACCGTTGACGCACCAGCATGCCCAGGTCAGACACCCTGAAGAGTCCCAGCAGACGCTCATCCAGATAAGACTCTGCCCGTTGTGTATTCACCCTCGAAACCCTGGCCATCAAGTCTGACCAGGCGCGGGAAAACAAATAGCCGAGTTTCAGTACGTGCGTTTTGCCTGTACCGTTGTCACCCACGATGACGTTCAAACCCGGCGAAAACTCGAACAGGGCATCCTGAAAGACGGTGAACTGCTTGATGTGCAGTGACTTCAGCATGGATGAACTCCTCAAAGATCCAATTGCGCCTGAGAACCGCGCAGCCCGGCCTCGCTCGCGGCCTGCTCGATGACGCCCCAGGCGGTGACGAGCTCGTTATAGGCGCGGGCATCTTCGGCCCAACCCTTGCGTTCGCAGAGGGTGTAGAGGCGGTAGGCCAGTGCGCGGATGGGTTCGGCATGGGTAGGCATGCGCGCGATCAGGGCACCGGCCGCAGACTCCCCGTCATGGTTCAGCGCGCGGATGAGATGATGCAGGGCTTCCCAGACCGGCGTTCGATGATCGTCCGCCGGCGACCAGTCGCGGGGGTACTCGGCCCAACGCAGCAGGCGCACGCTGCCCCCGCCGCTCACGACCACGCCGGCCTCGGCCAGCCCCCCGACGCTGGTCCCCTTGGCGCGGGTCAGCACATCCGCCTCGCCGTACTTGCCCTCGGCCCAGCCTTGTTGCTCAAACCAGTGCAGGCAAAACTGGGTATCGTGATCGAAGTCGTCCTCGGCGAAAAAGCGGTTGATCAGTTGCAGGGCCGTGCGTACGCTCATCGGGGTGCCGTCGGCTTCCAAGACCCCCGCGTATTGGCTGAAGATCGCCATGCCGGGGCCGATGATGGCCTGGCTCAGATCGACCGGCGCAACCGGCGAGTTGACGCCGCCGCGGGTCATTTCATCCAGTGCGTTCGGCAGCGCGGCGTTGAGTTCGCGTAGGAATTCACGGCGGCTGACGGTGAGGGCGTCGGCCCCGCGTTTTCGGCATACTAGGACGATGCTTGAGGCTAGCGCATTCGACACCTGTCCGCGTAATCGGCTGTCATTTTCTGTACGCATTGGCCAAGTGCCCAATACTGAGAACCCGGCTTTCAGCACTGATGCAAGAAATGTCTCCCATCCCGTGCTGTAAGTACCCGTATCCGCTGATGTCTCGGATTGCTTGAAGGCGTAGCAAATGGTGACTGGAAATGCTGGATGCGCTTGTTCGGCCAGGTTATGCATAGCCCGGGTCATGCCGTCGAGGAAAAATGCCTCCGCCTGTGCCTTGCCGCCGTGGCGGTACGGAGTGGCAACCAGTTCCTCCGCTTTGGGTACGGCTAAGGTCGCGTAGAGGCTCGGGAAAACGGGCTTCAAGCTCTTGCGCAGCCATATGTAGAAGAAATCGGATAAATCAGCGTAACCGATGTTGTCGTAGTAAGGAGGATCGGTTGAAATCACTTTGCCACAACTGATCTCTTGTTTTTGAGCATCTGCTTGTGAAGCGAATTCCCTAAACCACTCTTGAACCGAATCAAAAGCTTTCACAAAGGCTTTACATAGCCCATCCACAAAGACGCTCCAGCCTCCAGAACTGTCTCCGAGGACGTTGCCTTCAGCAAAGTCCCAAATCATCGGTATTGCCTGTCGGCCGAATAACTGGCGTGGGCACTGGGCAATCGGCTCCCAACGGCACAGGCTATTTCCTAAGTCCGCCATTTTATCCAGTGCAAAAGCCAGATACACACCGACTGCTTGTGCATAGGCAGTAGCGCTGACACCGCCGCCGCCAGCATCCAGGCCCTCACGCTCGTCGGCGATCCCTGTGGTCAACGCATCCAGTCGACAGCATTCGGTGGCTTCCTGTACCAAAGCAGAAAAAGTGGTTAGCGCCACTAATTGGCGAGAGGTAAACAGGTCACTCCATTGCGTCATTCCGTAATTTCCAACGCGAAACCCTAGTGCTTGCTGAAAAAATGCAATCTCTGGCTTCCAATCGGGCTGGGCCTTAGATGCCGAGGTTTCATGCTCGTCGGTTGGTTCTAGGTAAATGCTTCCGCGCACCCCCTCAGCCACGATCGCCATTAGGCGAGTACCCATACGTCCCGCCTGTCCTTCGGTATTTATGTAAGCGCCGCCAATCGGTGTCTGTGACAGCACACACGCAAAGTTGGCCCCCCGACCTGCCGCCTTGGTGCCAGTCCTTGCGGCCTCGTTGAGCGCTCCGACCCGCACTTTAAAATGATAGGAATCACCATCGACTACCGGCTCAACATACGTCTCTTTGCCTGCCTTGCTGGATAAGACGAAGGTAGAAGCTAAAGGCACCTCCGCATGACTAAATGCCGGATTTTGGCTCTTGACGGTACGCGCCCACAGCCACGCAATGACGGTGAGCTTCTTCCCGACCAACGGCTTCAGATCAGGCCGCTCAACCGCCATCTCTTCCGTTATCTCGATCTTATGACACAGATACAAAATCCGCTTCTCCGCCTCATCCCGCATCCACTGCCCATAATAACGGACATCCTCAGCGAGCCCCTCAGCCCCCTTCCATTCGCGTTCAAACAATTCGCCCTGACCAGTCCCCGATTTGCCGGCGGAAGACCTTGGGGGATGAACCGGCGCCCGTCCGGCAAATCGGGGAGGGATCTCAATCATCGCCTTATTGATCGTCACCGCCACCGGATTGAGGTCGCTGGCATAGCTCTCCAACCCCAGCCGCTGCGCCTCCAGCGGCAGCGCACCCCCGCCCGCGAACGGGTCATGGAAGGCCGGAAGCCGTTCCGGGTCAAAAAGCTCGGCGGCCCGCGGGTGGCCCTTGTTCAACTCGCAGGTCTCGCGCCAGGACTTGCGGATCTCGGCGCGGGCACGTTCCAGCACCTCCTCGTTGTTGGTGTTCTCCCACTTCACCAGGTCCTCGATGATCTTGAACAGCCGCTCGCGTTCGATCGCGGCACGCTCCTTGTTGACGCCGTACTTGAACCCGCCCCCCTGCTGATAACCGGGGTCGTTGACCATCTGCGCAAAGATCACCGCCCGCGCCGCCGCCAGCGGCCGCCGCGCCCACCACAGATGCAGGGTGCTCGGGTGCTCGTGGCGGATGGACTTCTCGCGCGCCGCGGCGGCATTGATGGCATCCAGCGGCAGCGCCACCTCAATGAGCTTCTTGGGGTCCATTCGGCGTTGCAGCCTGGCACAGGCTCAATGGGCAACAGGCCGTTCTTCTTTTTCTGACCGCAGGTTTTCGGATTGATACAGCTGTGGGCATAGTTGTTGTAGCTGAAGCACAGATGGGGATGCGCTTGCGGACCGCCTTTGGGCTTGATGTGATCTACCTGGCCTTCATCCGCCTTCAAGTGCTGTTCGCAGTAAACGCACAGGCCGCCCTGGTCCCGATGCAGTGCCAACTTCACTGCGGCCTTGACGGGGCGGAAGTCGATGCTATCGAAATCCGCGGCAGTGGGGTTCGGGTGAGCCTGGCAGTAATTGCTAAGCGCGAAGGGCGGCTCGCCATGCTTTAGTTCAACCATGATCAATCCCTGTCGTGCTCCTGCTTGCGCCGGTTGGCGAGAAAGCGCCAGGTCGCGAGATCGCTGTCGTGAATCTGGTAGCCGGCTTCGTCCATGATCCGCCGCAGTTTGACGGCGTCGTCGGTTTCTTCTTGCCCCGCACGAACCAACTGTTCAAAGCGGCGAATGCTCTCCTGCAACGGGAGTTCGGGTTCCCGATGGGTGCCCATGATCTTGGCGAGCGCGTCGCCTGATTCGTGGGCCAGCGGGCTGAACTCGGGCACGCTGGCCTCGAAACCCGCCTCGGTGGGCCGGATTACGCGAATGTGCTCACGCGCGACGGTGGTCAGGACCTGCGGGCTATGCGTCGTGACGATAAACTGAATCAGCGGAAAGGCTTCGATCAAGCTTAGAAGCACGACCTGCTGCCACTCGGGGTGCAGGTGCATGTCGACCTCGTCGATCAACACGATGCCCGGGGTCTGGATTGCCGCTTGGGCGCCGAGGTGGCCGTTGAGCTTGGTGGCACGGAAGGCGATGTCCGCCACCATGCCGATCATGTTGCGGATGCCGTCGCTGAGCAACTCCACGGTAAGCTCGCCAAAATCCTTGTGGTGGGCGACCGGCGTGTCGCGTGAGAAGGAGTAATCAATAGATCCCCAGCCGGTGGGCTGGAGGCAGGTGTTGACGGCGGTGCTGACCGACCGGAGGTAGCCATCGAATTCGGCGTCGGCCGACGGTTGACCTGTCTCCTGAGCGGTGATTCGCGCATCTTTGGCGTTGAAGCTCCAGTAACGAAACCATTCGACGAAGGACTTGTAACTGGAGGCGGGATCGAGGCAGTCGGTGTAGCCGACCGTTCGCGAAGTCCGCTGAATACGTTTGCCGTCTGTGAGCTTCTTCTGTTGCCACAACCGGCCGGTGCCGTAGTAGGCGACTAGGGGCAGGAGCACATCCTGACCTGGCGTGCGCACGGCTTCTTGCATGCACTTTCCGTAGTGGATGAGTACCTTGGCGTACTTGATCGTGGTCTTCGCCTTGGTGGGGCTAGAGAGCGCTCGGGTCCAGAACGCTGGGTGACATCCGAATATCTCTTCGTCCGGGTCGCTCCCGGGGACACATCCGGTGGCATCCAGATGCACGCCCTTCGGTGCGTATTCCATTTCGGTGCTGACCGTTTCGCGTACCCGATACTGACGAATGTCGCTGGGCTCGAAATGCTTCCCAACGGCCTCGTCAAAGGCGCCGATATAGGGTCCGAAGGCCACCGCAATGGCGTCGAGGATGGCGGTTTTACCCCCCCCCGTTCACCGCTACCAAGACAGTGAGCTTGGGGTGGAAGCCGATCTCGATGGCTTCAAAACAACGGTAGTCGCGCAGCGTTAAGCTGCGGAGGTTCAAGTGGGGCATGGCGCCTCCGCCCGCTTAAGCAATTCGCTCAAGTCCAGATTGATGCTAGTCACCGCAACAGCCTAAATCCCACTGAGCGCGGCCGCGGTCATGCGGCATCACCCAATAGGCGGGCAAGTGTCTGACTCACCCGCTCAGCGTCGGCATCGGCCAGCCGCCCGAGCACGCTGCCGATGAGTCGCGCGTCGAGCGTAAAGAGCTTGCAGCGCACGACCGAAGGGGCTGGAAGGCCCGCGCTCGTCAGGTCCGTGACTGGGCAGTCCAGCGGCCAGGGCGCGTTCTTAGCCGAGGTGATCATGGCCAGCACGGCGTGACCGGATGGCGTGTTGAACGTGGCCGCCGCGGAGAGCACCAGCGCGGGCCGGTTCTTGCCGGCGGTGCGGTCGGTGAAGGGGAAGGGCACGCGCACCACCTGCCCGCGATCAAAGGTCACGGTAGGCCTCCTCGTCGGCGGGCGAGGCCCATTCGGTGAGCGTGGCCTCGACGGCCTTGAGGTATTCGAGACCCAGCGGGTTGACGCGGCGTACCCGCGCGACACCATCGTCCAGCAGGTCCCAAGCCAGCAGGTCGCCCGGTCCGACATGCAGCGCCGCGCGGATGTCGGCGGGGATGGTGGTCTGGCCCTTGGCGGTGATCTTGGCAATTGCGGTCATCGCATTACTTCCTTACGGTAAGGATCACATGATCTTACGCCGGTGCGGTGGCGCGGGCCAGCAACTGGTCGAGATCAAGGTTGATACTGGTCACGGCCCAGTCGGGTTCCTGGGTGAATGGGCAGCGCACGTAGAAGGGTCCCTCGTGCAGTTCGCCCTCCACCAGTACGATAGCCAGGATGAACTTGTCCTGCTGGTTGAGGCCATAGAGGATTTCGTTGCGGGTGACCGTGATGGTGGTCTGCCCCTTGGCGCGGCCCTTCACTTCGAGATGGCGCGCGGGTGGAAGTTTGCCGTCGCGGGCCGGCGGCAGGCGGGTCAGGTCCCATCCGCATTTCTGCGCCGACACGTCGATGACCTCGTGCCCCAGTGCACGCTCGGCGTGCATCACGGCTTGCATGGCGATGCGCTCCACGCGGGCTTTGGATTCGGCATCCGCCGTCCAGCCCGGTTGGCCCTTGCGCTGCATCAACGCACCACAGGGGATGACCAGGGCGCCGCCGAGGATCACCGGCGTGGCGGAGACGACGTGGCGCGCGGTCAGGTCGTCGATGGTGCGCCGGACGTTCGTAAGGGAAAGGCGCATATCCTTGCCCGCCGCGATGTCGTCTTGCAGCTTGATGTAGCGGTCGGACTAGTAGTTGATTTCCCTGACCAGACGCTCGTGAACCGCGGCCAGGGTCTTGTCCACCGTCTTCTCGCGACGCGCCCGGACCTCGTCGAAGTGCGCTGCAACGATCTCGGTCGATGCATGGCCTAGCGCGGCCTGCTCCAGGTCTTTGGCGATCCAGGGTGCGGCGAGTAGGTCGGCGATCAGGGCCAGGTCAGGCGGGCTCCAGATCCAGATGCGGTGCCCAACCCGCGTTGTTCGCGCGGCCCTGGGGGTCGATCTCCACGAACAGCAAGCGCCGCGAGACCACGCGCGTCGGGTCCGCGCCTTCCAAGACCTTGTGGTCGATGATGAACAGTACCTTCGGCGCGACACCCAGGTCGCTTACGTCGACGAGTACGGCGCCTTGCTTGAGGGTGTTGCGGTGCGCCTCCAGCATCAGGTCGGTCACGGATTGCATGAGCGGGTGACCGGGGTGGAGCAGACTCGCCATAGGTGTTGTGCCCACGCGGTCGGTGAGGCGCACCTGCTGTTTCTCGAAGCAGACGCGCTCGTAGCGACGGAGCACCGGGTTGGCGTTGCGGCGGTCGCGGCCGGAGCGCTGGCGATCACGCTCGCGGATGATGGCCGGGACATTGGTGATCTCGTAGCGCCCCGGCTCGCGTGGGCGAAGCGCGCCGCCGAGTTGTTGGAAGGCCTGGGTGAAGAAGGCGCGGATGAAGAACGGTTGCAGCTTGCGGGCCTCGGCCTTTTCCATCTCCGCCTTGACCGCGAACAGGCGCTGCTCGTCCATCACCTCTTCGCACAGGGCGTTGCGCGCAATGATGGATTCCAGGTGCGCGGTGTCCAGTGCGCCCTCGATCTTGCGTAGCAGCCGGGCGCGGACTTGCGGGCCGGAACCGTAGCGGATGGCCTCGATCAGTAGATCTTTGAGGCTGCGGTCCTCGAAGACCTCGCCCAGGATGTCGAACACGCGCCCACCGAGCGCCTTACGCTCGACCTCCAGCTTCTCGAACAGACGCTGCAAGACATCGCCCTCGCGGGTCTCGGCGGCCACCATGTTCCAGCGGTGGCAGACCTCCGTTTGGCCGATGCGGTGGATGCGGCCAAAGCGCTGCTCCAGCCGGTTCGGGTTCCAGGGGAGGTCGTAGTTGACCATCAGGTTGGCGTTTTGCAGGTTCACGCCTTCGCCGGCCGCGTCGGTGGCGAGGAGCACGCGCGCCGTCGGGTCGTTGCGAAACAGTTCCTGTACCTGGCGCCGCACTTCGCGTTTGACACCGCCGTGGATCATCACCACGGCCTCGTCGTTGCCGAGCAGGCCGCGGATCTTCACCGCCAGGTAGTTCAGGGTGTCGCGGTGTTCGGTGAAGAGGATGAGCTTGCGCTGGTGGCCATGGCCGTCGTGCATCTGCGGCGTGTCTTGCAGCAGCCGGGAGAGTTCGTCCCACTTGCGGTCCTGGCCGGAGTGCACGATCACGTGGGCCTGCTCCTCCAGACCCTCCAAGATGATGATCTCGGCCTCGAGTTCTTGGATGGTCTGCGCCGCGGCTGCGCAGTTTCTCTTCCTCGACCCGGCGCTTGAGCTTGTTGCGGCGGCGCTTGAGCGACTGGTAGATGGCTTCGGGGCTGGACGCCAGCCGGCGCTGCAGCGCGGTCAGCGCGAAGCCGACGGTGCCTTTGCGTGCGCCGTCCTCTAACTCGCCAAGCTGGAAGCGCTTGGTCTTGTTGATCTTGTTGCCGAAGTAGCTGGCCGACAGTTTGTGCGCCTCGTCAACGACGATCAGGTCCCAGAACGACAGCTTGAGCTTTTCCTGTAGGTCCTCGGCACGGGCGAGTTGGTCGACGCGAGCGACCAGCAGGTCGATGTCATCGAAGGGATTGCCGCTGCCCGATTGCTCGACCTGCTCGCGCGAGAATAGGGTGAAGGACAGGCCGAACTTCTCGAGTAGCTCGTCCTGCCACTGCTCAACCAGGCTGCCGGGCGCGACGATCAGCACCCGTTTGGCATCGGCCCGCATCAGCAGTTCGCGGATGAAGAGTCCCGCCATGATGGTCTTGCCCGCGCCCGGATCGTCGGCAAGGACGTAGCGCAGGGGCTGGCGCGGCAGCATCGACTCATCCTTGAGGTGTCGGCGAACGCGAAAGGCACGATTTCCGGCATCTCGGTCCACTCGATCGAGCGCTGTCGGAAACCTCAATGGCCGCGTTGCGGTGGATCGTACGTCCCAGCACCTTGCCCTTGGAGTGGTTCTTCAGGTTGCGTGGTGCGAGTTCTATTGGACATTGACCAGATCGCGGGTCAGGAACTGGCGTAATTCCAGTATAGGCGACAACAACAGCGTCGGATGATATGTCTTGCTGCAACCGCTGTCAGCCTCCGCCTTGCCGCTCAGTTCGGGACCCTCAACCACCTCTACAATAGAGCGTGCCGGATATCCCTTGGGCAGCAACTCCCGCAGCGAGGGCAGCGCCATGGGGGTCGCCGTCGGTCGAGCGAAACATGCTCTTGGTCGGGGGGTGTCAGGAGTCGCAAGGGCAGTCTAACGCGATTCCAGCCAGCTCGCGCCAAGAATACCCGACAGGCAGCTAGGGTCCTTAGTTGGCGACCGGGTGGGATTCAGGCACTCGGGAACGCAGGCCCCCGATCGAGCGAGCGACGTCAACTTCTGTTGACGATAGTCTTTGTCAATTGATCTTGACACCCAGAGCGACTATATTCCTGCCTGAGAGACTGAAAAATCCATGTCTGCGCCTGATCGATTCTCGCAACCTATTGATTGCGCAACCGACGATCACGCGGTTTCTCAACTTTAGTTTCTGATTCAGCATCTTACTCGTTGGTATCAGGATCGCTTGCGCCTTTGGCGAGCAAGCACGGTCGCTCTGAGCGGCTTAAGAACCGAAAATATCTGTTTTCCCTGGGATGTTTCTAGAACCGGCGTCTGGGGTCCGTCGCGCGTCATGATCAAGCACATCCACGAGCTGCGTGACCCTATCCATGCTTTCGTCCGGCTGACTACCGACGAACGCAGGATTCTAGATTCGCGTCCCTTTCAGCGGCTCCGGCATATCCACCAATTGGCTCTCACCTATTTGGTCTACCCGGGCGCGACGCATCGTCGATTCGAGCACTCTTTAGGAGTCATGGAGCTTGCCGGCCGGGTCTTCGATGTGATCTCCCACCCCGGGAATCTGACTGACAAGGTGCGTGATCTCGTGCCTGAACTCTCCTCTGACAAACGGGGGTATTGGCGCCAAGTGGTGCGAATGGCCGCGTTGTGTCACGATATCGGCCACCTTCCGTTTTCGCACGCGGCAGAAAAGGAGCTTCTACCACCCGGAAAGACGCACGAGGATCTGACTGCCCTGTTGGTCAATAGCCATGAAATGGCGCCTCTTTGGGAGGATATGAATATCCAACCGAAGCGGATCGCGAAGTTGGCTCTAGGGCCAAAAGAAATGCGTGATGAAACCTTCAGCGTCTTGGAAACGATTCTGTCGGAAATTATTGTGGGTGACGCCTTCGGCGTCGACCGCATGGATTATCTGTTGCGGGACTCCTTGCACACCGGCGTAGCGTACGGGCGGTTTGATCACTTCCGCTTGGTTGATACTCTGCGTATCTTGACTGCGCCACCATCTGGCGGCGAAGACGATGAGGAAAACGAGGCTCTCGCCTTAGGAGTGGAGGTTGGTGGGCTTCAGTCCGCTGAGGCGCTGCTGCTGGCGCGTTATTTCATGTATTCCCAAGTCTACTTTCATGCGATACGGCGGATTTACGATATCCATCTCCGAGATTTCCTAAGCGAATGGTTGGCGCCCGCGGGTTACCCTTTCGAGGTCGATGGACATCTGGGGTTGACGGATGTCGAAGTGTTGGCGGCCATGCGAGATGCCGAGCGGAAGGCGTCAGCGCCGGGCCACGCATCCGCACACAATATTTTGTGTCGCGGGCATTTTCGGCCGATCTATTTTCGCAATCCTGCCGATACGGCAATTAATCCGGAAGCTGGAGGCGAGTTATTGCGCGCTCTGCAGGGTCAATTCGAGCCGACCTGTTTCCGCCGCGACCGCTACCCGCAGAAAGCCGGAGCACCAAATTTTCCGGTACTGCTTCACAATGGCCAAGTTTCCTCTTCATTGGCCTTATCGGCGGTATTGCAGAATCTGCCTCTTGTATCCGTCGACACGATCTATGCGTCGCCGCATATTCGGGCAGTGTCAGAAAAATGGCTTAACAAACATCGGGGTGACTTACTACGCCCCTCCTCAGAGGAGGATTTAGAGTGAATCGTATGGCGAAGGCTGCCCTACTGACGCGACTACTGATCGCGCTGCGCAACCATGGAAGTTGGTGCGGCGAGACTCACGTCCAGAAATCTATTTATCTGTTGCAGGAGCTTTGCTCTGTACCGCTTAACTTCCGCTTCGTCCTCTATAAGCACGGTCCGTTTTCGTTCGATCTTCGTGACGAGCTGACATCCTTGCAAGCGGACGATCTCCTTACACTCCAGCCCCAGGCCATCCCCTACGGCCCGCGTCTGGCGCCGACCGTTGGGGCACAGGCGTTGGCGAATCGTTTTCCCAAGACGCTCGCGAGCTATGGTGCTGCCGTAGATTTCATCGCGGAACGTCTAGGTAGTTGCGGAGTCAATGCTTTAGAGCGACTGGCGACTGCTGTTTATGTGAGGCGCCAACACCCCGAGGCATCCTCGACAGAGTGCGCTAAAATCCTTGCTGGATTGAAGCCCCATATCTTATTGGAGAACGCATTGACTGCGGTGGACGAGGCCGATCAGCTTTTTCTTGAGACCCGGCTGCAGCCCATGCTGTCATAGGCGTCAAGCGGAGCGTGAAAATGAAATGGCGCCTTGTGGATAGGGCCGTGGGGTAGGCCGGGGAGACCATGACCATGACCGAAGAGACGCCGCCACGCGTGCATGTCAGGACGCTGGAGACCGACGACGTGCTTCGGTGTATCGGCCGTAACGTCGTAAACTTTCAGCGGGTCGAGTACCTGCTCAAGTACCTGAGCGCGAACGCGGCATTCAGCGGGCTGGCAAGCCAGTTGGTGGCACGCGTGGAAAGACAGGCCGATGCCGTGCACAACAAGACAATGGGTGGTCTGGCAGGCAAGTTGGTTGATAACCTTCTGAGGACTCCTGCCGAAGACGAGCCTCCCGACGTGATCGACGAGCCTTGGATAAGATTCAGGTTCTCCATCGAAACCGACGCTGAATCCGTCGATCGATATGACAAAGAGCTGCGGGCATTGGTCGATGCACGCAATGACCTGATCCACCACTTTTTGCCCCGATGGCATTCGGCCGTCGCAGGTGACACCGAGGCCGCACTCGCGTACCTGGATGCGCAGCGGGACGAGACTTGGCGCATGCTCGAACGTCTTCAGGGATGGGTGCGAGCGATGGAGATTGGGAATAAGCAGTTTGCCGATTTCTTTTCATCTTCCGAGGGTCACCGACAGTTCGAGTTGGCCTTTCTAAGAGGCAGTCGGCTGATCATCATGTTGGGAGATATCGCACGTCAGACGCCGAGAGCGGACGGTTGGACGCCGCTCTCGACAGCCGGCGATTTGATCAAGCGACATGCCCCATCGGAGCTCGACGACCTTCACAAGCGCTTCGGTCACGCGACCCTCAAAGGTGTACTGCTGGCGGCCGAGCTATTCGACGTGACCGAGGAGGTGACACGCGGAGGAGGACGGCGGATACTGTACCGTATCAATGAGCAGTATGAGTTGCATTTATCGGGGGATCAGTCCGCCCCAGTTTCCGTCTAAGAACCAAATCAAGAAATGCCTGGGAACGCTTTCCTGCGCCGCTCTCTGACTATTTCAGGCATGTACCTATTTTTTAATGTGCTGTCACCCAAGCCTAAGAGTTCGTAAACGGAACCACCGATACCAGGAATTACCTCCTGGCCGTCAGGGCTCTTGTCGGTGTCAGTAGCGAAATGGACGAACTCGAATTTCTTGGAGATTTCATCAGGGAATTCGGATGATAGCCTCATTTCCGCTCCCTTCAACATAACCGGAGAAGCGACAAATACTCGTTGAGGATTTGCAGCCGAGATGGCACGGGTAAGATTTGTCCTAACTACACAGGCCCCAGAAATAATCGATTTGACAATGATAAAAATACACTCATTGCGATCGAAGTCTTCCTCATATGTTTTCAACACTGGGGAGATTGATATGCCGTCCTTCTTGATGCGCTGGTTCCACATACAGATCATATGAATCTTGGATCCTAGTCCGCTCTTCTCCAACTCTTCAATAAGTCCGCGAGCTAGGAAGTCGGCATCTTCGACAGTGCAGATGACGCAGATATCCGTAATTTTCTGAGAGCCTAGCTCTCGAACGATGCCGCTCGCTAAATGCACACCAAGTGCGCGCATCTGTTCTCGGTAACCCGCAACATCGCCTTTAAGGCCCGGCAGACCTTCCACCAGCCGACGGGCCAAAGGGTCTTTCTCGGCGAAGGGCGTGAAAGTTCTCATGGTAGAAGCTGCTCAAATTCTTCAAATGTCTTTGGCGCATTCTTGATGATGAGTTCCTGAAATTCCGTGAATTCCTTACTGGTGCAGTCCCAACCGAAAACTCCGGAAGTGCCAAAAGCAGCCCAGTGAAAATATCCTCTCTTGACACCGTACGACAAACCTCGAATTTGGGACAGGACCAGTCTGAACGGCTGTGTCAATTGCTGCTCCCGGTCTTCAGTCGCCGGCAAACGTCTCAGTTGGCCCGGAATCAATCGACATGCGCGCGCCACAATCTCTTCGACACTTGCTCCGTCCGGATATTCTATGCATGCAATTAATAATAGTCCAAATACGCCGCTTAGCACGTCGAGAGTAGGTTCTTCAACTTTCGCAAGCTTCTTGAGGCATTCTTGTAAATCCGGGCTTTCAAGCACGAGTCGGTTCGGTGTCGATAGCCAAGGAAAGTAGTAAACAGACGAATGCGGTGCGATACTGGCCGGCACGCTGCCTAGTAGGGATTGATGTTGCGCCTTGATGGAAACAACCAAGCCTGTTGTTGGCGTGGGTTCCTTCAGGTAGGTTGCCAGCTTGTATTGAAACTCAAAGTCGGCCGCGATGGAGTGCGCGCCGGTGGTCCAGTTCACCGTTTCCTTATTCTTGAGTTGGTAATACTCTGTGTGGGTTGAGGTTGCCACGCGGGCGTCGTCTACGAACCCGTAGCACTGACCCCTTATGTGCGGCCACTCCGCACGGGGATTATCAACAACGCCGACAGCTGCTTCAGCAACCCTTACTGCTAAGAAGAAGTCTTCATAGCGAGTTCCTTTGGCGCCGTTGGTACCACCGCGATGCTTGTTCGCAGCGTAGGTCGCAGCCTTGTCACCAAGACATGCTTTGATAGCGGAAATCACGCCATCCTCGTCGGGCATTAGGCCGTCTTGTAAGAAAAATGGCAATGCTGGATATGGAGGTGACTCTGGCTCTGCTTTCTTGTCACGATAGGCATAGCTAATTGAAATAATCAGTTATTTACGTGGCGTCTCAAAGGAAAACCATTTTAAATCAATTCGTTAAGAAGTGGTAAACAACTATAGAAATTAGCGTCTGTGACATAAAGTCGACTACTCGATCGATCATCCGGGGCACGATTTCTTTCATAAACATAAGCTTACGTGAGAAGCGCTCTTGTTAGCAGTCTGGCTTTGTCGGAAGTACGTACAAGCCTGATTCTAGTTGCAGCAAGGATGTCGGGCAAGCAAGTTTGCGATGGACACAAACACTATTTGACTGGGACGGACATTCAGTGAAATCGGCGGTAAAATGGCCGGAGCGACGATCGGGGCCGCGCGGTCGGAGAGACGGTTGACTGGGGGGAGAGACGTAGTGGGTTCTGGGTGTGGCGGCAGGCGGCGGACTGCACAGTCTGAAGTCGTCCGCGGGCCGCGGGAACCCCAGACATTGCGTACATTTGCGCAGCAGCAGGCATAAAAAAACCCCAACCGAGACCGGTTGGGGTTCTGTGCTTGGTGGAGGCGGCGGGAATCGAACCCGCGTCCGCAAGCCCTCTGCCGTTGGATACTACATGCTTATCCTTTCTATTATTTTTAACCTTCCCGCGCCCGAAAGGCAGGACGCACGGTCGGCGATTCCGTTAGGTTTTAGCAGCTCAGGTCCGGACTCCCGTCGCCGCGATCCTATGTGTTGTTACCCCTGGAACCCAGCACCCACAGGCAAGTACTGGCCAGAGGCCCGCTGGGATTAAGCAGCGAGAGCGTAGTTGTCGTCGTTGGCAACTAGAATTTGCGGACGGTTTTACGAGGTACCCGCACCTCGGCATGCACCTCGAGTTTCGCGACCCACGTCGAAACCAAGTCGCCCCCTAAGTGTTACCTCCGACTATAGGGGCTCGGGGGCGCTTCGGCAAGTCCGTCGGCGTGACTTTTTCGCGCACCGGACTGTTTGGTAGGGGTTTCACCCAGGTCCCGCCTGGTCTATCCTCGTCGGCAACCGGCCTCAGCCGGACTTGAACAGCCGCTCCTTCTCGCGCTGCCAGTCCTTGTCCTTCTCGCTGGCGCGTTTGTCGTGCAGCTTCTTGCCTTTGGCGAGTCCGATCTCCAGCTTAGCCCGGCCGCGCTTCCAGTACATGGCGGTCGGCACCAGGGTGTAGCCGGCGCGCTCGGTCTGACCGATCAGGCGGTTGAGTTCGGAGCGCTTGAGCAGCAGTTTGCGGGTGCGGGTCGGGTCGGGGCTGATGTGGGTGGACGCGGTCGGCAGCGGCGAGATGTGGGAGCCGATCAAAAAGGCCTCGGCGTGGAGGATTTTGACGTAGGCCTCCTTGATTTGCAGGCGCCCCGCGCGCAGGCTCTTGACCTCCCAGCCTTCGAGGGCCAGACCGGCCTCGATGCGCTGCTCGATGTGATAGTCATGCCCCGCCTTCCGATTGAGTGCGATGGTGGAGCTGCCGTCGGTTTTTTTTTTGCCCTTGCTCATGCGCGCAGTTTACGGCAAGGTTTCGGTTGATTTCCACGTCTAATCCGGATAGATTGCCGGGCTCTATTTTTGGGAGATTCATGATGCGCCAGCCACTGATTGCCGGTAACTGGAAGATGAACGGGACCAAGGCCAGCGTCGAGCGGCTGTTGGCCGATGTCGTCGCTGGCGTGGGTGCCATTCAGCGTAGCGAAGTGGCGGTTTGTCCGCCCTATCCATTCCTGCAGATGGCCGCACAGGCGCTGGCCGGCAGCAGCGTTCGTCTGGGTGCGCAGAACCTCAGTACCGAGGCGAGCGGGGCCTTCACCGGCGAGGTCGCCGGCGCTATGCTGGCCGAGTTCGGCTGCAAATATGTCATCGTCGGCCACTCCGAGCGGCGGGCGATGTACGGCGAGGACGATGCGCTGATCGCCAAGAAACTGGCCGCGGCGCACGCGGCGGGCCTGACGGCGATCCTGTGTGTGGGCGAGACCTTGGAAGAGCGTGAGCGCGGCGACATGGAAAAGGTGGTTGGCGGCCAGATCGACGCGATCATCCAGATCAGCGGCATCGGCGCCTTCGACGTCCTCGAAGTGGCTTACGAGCCCGTGTGGGCGATCGGCACCGGGAAGACGGCAACGCCCACCCAGGCTCAGGAGGTCCACGCCTTCATCCGCAACCGGCTGGCCGGTCATAGCGCGCCGATCGCGGCCAAGACGCGCATTCTTTACGGCGGCAGCATGAAGGCCAGCAATGCCCTGGAGTTGCTGTCCCAGCCGGATATCGACGGTGGTCTGATCGGCGGCGCCGCGCTGGTCGCCGCGGATTTCCTGGCGATCGCCGCGGCGGGCGATACCGCGGCGCAGTAGCACGCGGCGCTCTGACCGGTCGTTTTGCGACGCCGGTCAGATCGTTGCCAACAGGATTATTTCCGAGCCCCGATGTTATGCAGACCATCCTGACCGTCGTTCAAGTGTTTCTGTCGCTCGGCCTGATCGGTCTGGTACTGATTCAGCACGGGCGCGGCGCCGATGCCGGCGCGGCCTTCGGGGCCGGGGCCTCGGCGACTGTCTTCGGCGCGCGCGGCTCGGGTTCGTTCCTGTCGCGTGCGACGGCGATTATTGCGGCTCTCTTCTTCCTAACCAGCATGGCATTGGCGTATTATGCGGCTAAGGGCGGGAAGCCGGCAGGGTTGATGGAGTCGGTCGATGGGACTGTGGTCTCTGCTGAGGCGCCTGTCCCGATTCCGGTCGAAAAGCCAACGCCCAAGCCGTCGGAGGTTCCGGTCGTCCCCGGCGTCGCTCCGGCATCGGATGGTTCCGATGTCCCGGCAATTCCGGGTAGCATTGCACCGGTAACAGCGGTGCCGGTCGCCGATGTTCCTCTGATCAAGGTGCCGGAGGCGGTCGCGCCGCCTGCACAGTCGCCCTTGCCGATCGAGGCACGGCCGTCGGGGGACGTGCCGATGGTGCCGGCGCCGAAAGTGGAAGCGACTCCGGACGCGGCGCCCGCGGTCCCGGTCGGTGACCCGGATGCGCCTCCGACAAAGTGATATGACAGACCTGAGGGGAACAGTTTTTAGCCGACGTGGTGAAATTGGTAGACACGCTATCTTGAGGGGGTAGTGGCGTAAGCCGTGCCAGTTCGAGTCTGGCCGTCGGCACCATCAACCTAACGGCATGTCACGCGAGTGGCCTGCCGTTTTTTTTCGGTTTTCTAATCAGTTGAATGGCAATTCGTATCCCGTGCAGTTACTGTTGACTTAGTGCGCAATCGCACATTAGACTCGCCAGACAGAACCGTGAACCCCGAAAACATAACAACCACGGTGCGGAGTGACAGTGCTCGATAACTATCTTCCCATCCTGATCTTCATCATCGTCGCCGCGCTCGTGGGTGCCGGGGCGATGCTGGCTGGCGTCGTGCTCGGTCCGCGTCGCCCATACGCCGAGAAGGACTCGCCCTACGAGTGCGGCTTCGCGGCTTTTGAAAGCGCGCGCATGAAATTCGACGTGCGCTACTACCTGGTCGCCATCCTCTTTATTCTGTTCGACCTGGAGATCGCGTTCCTTTTCCCCTGGGCGATCGTGCTGGGCGATCTTGGGGTCTACGGATTGTGGGAGATGGTCATCTTCCTGGCGATTCTGGTCGTTGGCTTCGTCTACGAGTGGAAAAGGGGGGCGCTGGAATGGGAATAGAGGGCGTTCTCGAAAAAGGCTTCGTCACCACGACGGCCGACCAACTGATCAACTGGGCGCGCACCGGCTCGATGTGGCCGATGACCTTCGGGCTGGCCTGCTGTGCGGTCGAGATGATGCACGCCGGCGCGTCGCGCTACGATCTGGACCGCTTCGGCATCGTCTTCCGGCCAAGTCCGCGCCAATCCGACGTGATGATCGTCGCCGGCACCCTGGTCAACAAGATGGCCCCGGCCTTGCGCAAGGTCTATGACCAAATGGCGGAGCCGCGGTGGGTGATTTCCATGGGTTCCTGTGCCAATGGCGGTGGGTATTATCATTACTCGTACGCGGTGGTGCGGGGTTGCGACCGCATCGTGCCGGTGGATGTCTACGTTCCCGGTTGTCCGCCGACCGCCGAGGCCCTGTTGTACGGCATCCTCCAACTCCAGAACAAGATACGCCGTACCAGTACCATCGCCCGCTGAGCCCGTCCGCTCGTACCGAGGACCCATGGCAACAGATACATCGATCCGTAACGGCAGATGCGGCGCCTTGGCGACGGCTCTGGCCGAGCACTTGGCCGACCATGCGTGCGAGACCCTGATCGCGCATGGCGAGGTGACTTTGGTCGTCCCGGTCGGACACTTGCTTCCGGTCTGCCGGATCCTGCATGATCACGCGGACTTCCGGTTCGAGCAGTTGATCGATGTCTGCGGGGTCGACTATGCGGCCTACGGTCAGGCCGAGTGGGAGACCGTGGAGGCGTCGAGCACGGGCTTCGGGCGCGGGGTCGATCGCGATCTCGATCTGGCGGTCGACGACCCGCAACGCTTCGCGGTGGTCTACCACCTGCTGTCCCTGGTGCATAACCGGCGGCTGCGGCTGCGGGTCTACGCGGGCGGCAGCGCGCCCGTGGTGGATTCCGTCCTGCCGGTGTGGGCGTCGGCGAACTGGTTCGAGCGCGAGGCGTTCGATCTCTTTGGTATCCTCTTTCGCGGCCATCCGGATCTGCGCCGGATTCTCACTGACTACGGCTTCATCGGACATCCCTTCCGCAAGGACTTTCCCATTTCCGGTCAGGTGGAGATGCGCTATGACCCGGTCCAGGGCCGCGTGGTCTACGAGCCGGTGCAGATCGAACCGCGTGTGCTGGTGCCCAAAGTGATTCGTGAGGATAGCCGTTACGCCGCGCACACGCCGGCGCCGGGGGTGGGCAATGCCTGAAATACGCAATTACACGCTGAACTTCGGTCCGCAGCACCCGGCGGCTCATGGTGTGCTGCGGCTGGTGCTCGAATTGGACGGTGAGGTGATCGAGCGCGCCGACCCCCACGTCGGCCTGCTGCACCGGGGAACTGAAAAGCTGGCCGAGACCAAACCCTATAACCAAAGCATCGGCTACATGGATCGTCTGGACTATGTGTCCATGATGTGTAATGAACATGGGTACGTGCGGGCCATCGAGAAACTGCTCGGTGTCGAGGTTCCGGAGCGCGCCCAGTACATCCGCACCATGTACGATGAGATCACCCGCATCCTGAACCATTTGATGTGGCTCGGTGCCCATGGTCTTGACATCGGCGCCATGTCCGTCTTTCTGTACTGCTTCCGCGAGCGTGAAGACCTGATGGACTGCTACGAGGCGGTCTCCGGGGCGCGCATGCATGCCACCTACTACCGCCCCGGCGGGGTCTATCGGGACCTGCCGGGGCTGATGCCGCAATACCAGGCGGGCGGCACCAAGTGGCACAGCGGCAAGCATCAGGCCCAGCGCAACGACGCGCGCCATGGTTCGCTGCTGGACTTCATCGAGGACTTCACCAACCGCTTCCCGGCCTGTGTGGACGAATACGAGACCCTGCTCACCGACAATCGTATCTGGAAGCAGCGCACGGTCGGGATCGGCGTGGTTGCTCCGGAGCGGGCGCTGCAACTGGGCTTCACCGGCCCGATGTTGCGCGGTTCCGGCGTGGAGTGGGATCTGCGCAAGAAGCAGCCCTATGCCGCCTATGCGCTGATGGATTTCGATATCCCGGTCGGGGTCAATGGCGACAGCTATGACCGCTACCTGGTCCGCGTCGAGGAGATGCGCCAATCCAACCGCATCGTCCGTCAATGCGTGGATTGGTTGCGCACCCACCCTGGGCCGGTCGCGGTGGATGATCATAAGATCATGCCGCCGAGCCGTGAGGCCATGAAAGAAGACATGGAAGCCCTGATCCACCACTTCAAATTGTTTACCGAGGGCTACTGCACCCCGCCCGGCGAGGTGTATGCCGCGGTGGAAGCGCCGAAGGGTGAATTTGGCTGCTACATCATCTCCGACGGTGCCAACAAGCCCTATCGTCTCAAGGTTCGGGCCCCCGGCTTCCCCCATTTGGCCGCGATGGACGAGATGGCCAGGGGCCATATGCTGGCGGACGTGGTGGCCCTGATCGGGTCGCTGGATATCGTGTTCGGGGAGATCGACCGCTGATGAGTTTCCGCAATGCCCCCTTAGGTGTGATTCACGATCGGGACAAGTCGACCCTGTTCACGGCCGAGATCCGTGCCGCGATCGACACCCATATCGCCAAATACCCGCCGGAGTGGAAACAATCCGCTGTGATGCCGGCCCTGACGCTCGTCCAGGAGGCGAATGACGGTTGGTTGACGCGCGAACTGATGGACGCTGTGGCCGTTTACCTGGATATGCCGGAGGTCGCCGTCTATGAGGTCGCGACCTTCTATAGCATGTATGATCAGACGCCGACCGCGAAGCACAAAGTCTGTGTCTGCAACAGCGTTTCCTGCATGCTCAACGGCTCCGAGGAATTGATTCATCACATCGAGCACAAGTATCAGGTCAAGCCGGGCCAAACCACCGCTGACGGCCGTTTCACGTTCAAGGAAGCGGAGTGCCTGGGAGCCTGCCGGGACGCACCGGCGGTGCTGATCGGCAAGACCCACCATGAGCGCCTGACGCCGGCTGCCTTGGACCTGTTGATCGAGGGGCTCGAGTAACCATCATGGCGGCACAACAGAATACAGTTTGCTTCCGTACGATGCATCTGCCTGCGGCTGACCGCTTTACCCTGGGGGCCTATCGCAGTCTGGGCGGCTATGTGCAATGGGAGCGCATCCTGCGTGAGAAGCTGGACCCGGCGACCCTGATCGAGGAACTCAAGCTGTCGAACCTGCGCGGTCGCGGCGGCGCCGGCTTCCCGACCGGGCTGAAATGGAGTTTCATGCCGCGCAGCGCGCCGGGTCAGAAATACATCGTCTGTAATTCCGACGAGGGCGAACCCGGCACCTGCAAAGACCGGGACATCCTGCGTTACAACCCCCACCAGTTGATCGAAGGAATGGCGATCGCCGGCTATTGCATCGGCGCAACGGTCGGCTACAACTATATCCGCGGTGAGTTCTACGAACCCATCGAGCGCTTCGAGGGCGCACTGCAGGAGGCCTATGCCGCCGGGTTGATCGGTCGCGATATCCTGGGCTCCGGGGTGGACTTCGATCTGTACACCCATCTTGGCGCGGGAGCTTACATCTGCGGCGAGGAGACGGCGCTGCTGGAATCGCTCGAAGGCAAGAAAGGGCAGCCGCGCTATAAGCCGCCATTCCCGGCCCAGGCCGGTCTCTACGGCTGTCCGACGACGATCAACAATACCGAATCACTGGCCTCGGTGCCGGTGATCCTGGAGAAGGGCGGCAAATGGTTCCTGGAGCAGGGACGGCCCAACAATGGCGGGCTCAAGCTCTTCTCCATCACCGGGCATGTGAACAACCCGTGCAATGTCGAGGTGCCGCTCGGCACACCGTTCCGGGACCTGCTGGCGATGGCCGGCGGGGTCAAGGACGGGAAAGGGCTCAAGGCGGTGATCCCGGGCGGCTCCTCGGTGCCGGTGGTGCCGGGTGAGATCATGATGCAGACCGATATGGACTACGACAGCGTCGCCAAGGCGGGTTCAATGCTGGGCTCGGGGGCGGTGATCGTGATCGCCGAGGGCACCTGCATGGTGAAGGTCCTGGCAAACCTGTCCAACTTTTACATGCACGAGTCCTGTGGTCAGTGTACCCCCTGTCGGGAGGGTACGGGCTGGCTGGCGCGGGTGGTAGGGCGCATTGCCGCCGGTCAGGGTCGCGCACCGGACTTGGACCTGCTCGAGAGTGTCGCCGGCCGTATCGGCGGGCGCACCATCTGTGCATTGGGAGACGCCGCGGCGATGCCGGTGCAGAGTTTCCTCAAGCATTATCGGGCCGAGTTCGCGCACCTGATCGAGCACGGAGTCAGTCAGGCGGCCTGATCGTTCCGCATCGCGGTAGCAATCCCGGTTCCTGGCCGGGTCCTGAGGCTGGCGGGCAGTGCGCCGGCGAGTGGTGAAGAAACGCGGGGTGGTCCGGCACGGTTGCGGAACACCCCATACCCTTCGGAGTTGTGCCGCATTGGGGCGCGGGTTCGCGTGACCCGGCGTGCGGCGCCGACTGAGAGACCGGAATGACGGATAAGCTTACCATCGAGATCGACGGTCGCGCCTGCGAGGCGGCGCCGGGCGAGATGATCATCGCGGTCGCGGACCGTGAGGGTATCGCGATCCCGCGTTTCTGCTATCACAAGAAGCTCTCCATCGCTGCCAACTGCCGGATGTGTCTGGTGGAAGCGGAGCAGGGCGGGCGTCCGTTCCCCAAGCCGGTGCCGGCCTGCGCCACTCCCGTTGGCCCCGGCATGAAGGTGCAGACCCGTTCCCCCAAGGCCATCGAGGCCCAACAGGGGACCATGGAGTTCCTGCTGATCAACCACCCGCTGGACTGTCCGATCTGCGATCAGGGCGGCGAGTGTGAGTTGCAGGACGTCGCCATGGGCTACGGGGACGACCTGTCGCGCTACAGCGAGGGTAAGCGCGTCGTCATGGACGAGGATTTCGGTCCCCTGATCGCCACCGAGATGACCCGGTGTATTCACTGCACCCGCTGCGTGCGCTTCGGGGCCGAGATTGCCGGGGTGCGTGAACTGGGAGCGACCGGGCGCGGTGAACACATGCGCATCGGGACCTATGTCGCCCACACCATTGCCCACGAGTTATCGGGCAATATTATCGACCTGTGTCCGGTGGGTGCGCTGACCTCCAAACCCTACCGCTTCACCGCGCGTGCCTGGGAACTGACCGAAGCGGACAGCATCGCCCCGCACGACGGGGTCGGGTCGAATGTGCAGCTCCATATTCGCCGCGGTCAGGTCATGCGCGTCCACCCGAGGGACAACGAGGCGGTCAACGAGACCTGGATTTCGGACCGCGACCGGTTCAGCTATGCGGGACTGCACGCGGCGGACCGGCTGACGCACCCGCTGGTACGGCGTGACGGCGCCTGGGTCGCGGTTGAATGGACCGAGGCGCTGACGCTGATAGCCGAGCGGCTCAAGGCCGCCGACGCCGCTCGAACCGGCTGGCTGATTGCGCCCAATGCGACCTTGGAAGAGATGTATCTGGCGCAGGCGCTCGCGCGCGCGCTGGGCTGTCCGAATATCGATCACCGTCTGCGTCAGCGTGACTTCCGCGGCGATCGCGCGGATCCGCTGCTGCCCTGGCTCGGGGTGCGAATCGAGGAACTGCAGTCGCGCGAGGGCGTCCTGCTGATCGGCAGCGATATCCGCCCGGAGCAGCCGATGCTTGCGCACCGCCTGCGCAAGGCGGTCCTGGCTGGCGGTCAGTTGGCCCTGGTCAACCCCTATCGACTCGACCTGACCCACCCCGCCACCCAATTGGTCGTCCATCCCGATGGGATGGTCGACGCCTTGATCGGCATCGCCGGCGCGCTGGACGCCAGGGTGACCGGGCCGCTACGCGATCGATTCGCCCGCGTCGCCCCGACACCGACGCAGCAGGCGGTTGCCGCGTCACTCAAGGCCGCCGGCGCCAACGGCAAGGGTCTTGTCCTGCTGGGTGCGCTGGCCGCCGCCCACCCGGACTTCACGGTGCTGAAGGCGCTGGCGTATGCCATTGGCGCGGCGAGCGGTTGCCAGGTGGGCTATCTGCCGACCGCGGCCAACAGCGTCGGCGCCGCGCTGGCCGGAGCCTTGCCGCAGGTGGGGCCGGGCGCCCGACCGGCCGGTCAGGTTGGTCTTCCGGTCGCTGAGATGCTGGCCGCGCCCTGTTCGACCCTGGTCCTCTGGGGGCTGGAGCCGGACCTGGATCTGGGCAATCCGGCCCAGGCCATGGCGGCGCTCGGCCAGGCGGACTGCGTGATCGCGGCCAGCGCCTTCCGCTCGCCCGCGCTGGAAGCGGTCGCGCAGGTGATGCTGCCCATCGGCGCCTTTACCGAGACCTCCGGCACCTATGTCAACGCCGACGGCGTCTGGCAGAGTTTCCAGGGCGCGGTCGCACCGCCGGGAGAGGCCCGGCCCGGTTGGAAGGTGCTGCGCGTCCTGGGGAACCTGCTGGCGCTTCCTGGTTTCGAGTACAGCGATACGGCGGCTGTCCGCGCCGAATTGGCGGCCTGCTGTGAGGGTGTCCAGCCCGACAATACTCCGGCGGGTGATCTCAGTGGGGTGTCGCCGGTCGGGGTCGGGGCGGGACTGATGCGCATCGGCAATGTACCGATCTATGCACTCGATGGCTTGGTCCGCCGGTCACCCGCGCTCCAGCGCACCCCCGCCATGGGCGCCTTCAGTGTCTCGCTGCACCCGGAGCAGGCGTCCGCCCTGGGCCTGACGAGCGAGGATCACGTGGAGGTTCGACAAGGCGAGGTCGGGGTACGCGCCCCGGTTGTGCTCGATGATCGGATTCCCCTGGGCTGCGCGCGAATCCCGGCCGGGGTCGCGGGCAGTGAGTCGCTGGGCGATCAGCTCGCCCCCGTCAGCATGACCAAGGCCTGAGGAGTCGGAGCCAATGATCGAGCTTTGGAATTCGCTGCCGCTGGTGATTCAGATCTTGCTGAAGATCATCGCCATCGTGCTCCCGCTGCTGGGCCTGGTGGCCTACTACACCCTGGCCGAGCGCAAGGTGATCGGCTATATGCAAGTGCGCATCGGGCCGAACCGGGTGGGGTGGCGCGGACTACTGCAGCCCATCGCGGACGCGCTGAAGCTGATGGTGAAGGAGATCGTGCTGCCGGCGAAGGCCGACAAGACGCTCTTTCTCATTGCCCCACTGCTTTCACTGACGCCCGCATTGGCGGCCTGGGCCGTGTTTCCATTCGATGCCGGCGTGGTCCTTGCCGACATCCATGCCGGTTTGCTCTATATTCTTGCCCTGACGTCCCTGGGGGTCTACGGGATCATCATCGCCGGCTGGGCCTCCAATTCGAAATATGCCCTGCTCGGTGCCATGCGCTCGGCGGCCCAGATCGTCGCTTATGAAATCGCCATGGGCTTCGCGCTGGTGGGCGTGCTGGTGGCCGCGGGGAGCCTCAATCTGGGCGAGATCGTCGCCGCGCAAAGCGGGAATGTCTTCACCTGGTTCTGGCTGCCGCTGCTGCCCCTGTTCGGCGTCTACGTGATCTCGGGGGTGGCCGAGACGAATCGTGCCCCGTTCGACGTGGCCGAGGGTGAGTCGGAGATCGTTGCCGGGTTCCATGTGGAATACTCGGGTATGGCCTTCGCGGTGTTCTTCCTGGCCGAGTATGCCAACATGATCCTGATCTCCGCGTTGACGGCGATCCTGTTCATGGGTGGCTGGCTCTCGCCTTTACCGCAGGCCTGGGTATCCGGTGTCTTCCTGCTGGATGACGGCTTCCACTGGCTGTTGCTCAAGACATTCTTCTTCATGTTCCTGTTCCTGTGGCTGCGCGCGACCTTTCCGCGCTACCGCTACGATCAGATCATGCGTTTGGGGTGGAAGGTCTTCATCCCGATTACGATCGTCTGGATTCTCGTGGTCGCCGTGGGCGTGGTCGCGAAGATGCCGCCTTGGTGGTCCGCTTGATGTCGCGGGGGAATGACCGATGCTGAAGACCGCGCGTACCTATGTGCAGAGCCTGCTCCTGTTTGAGCTGTTCAAAGGAATGCAGTTGACCGGGGCTTATCTTTTCAAGCGTAAGTTCACCGTTCAGTATCCGGAGGAGCGGGCGCCGATTTCACCGCGGTTCCGGGGGCTGCATGCACTGCGCCGCTACCCGAACGGTGAAGAGCGCTGCATCGCCTGTAAGCTGTGCGAGGCGACTTGCCCGGCCCTGGCGATCACGATCGAGGCCGAGCCGCGCGCCGATGGATCGCGACGCACCACGCGCTACGACATCGATCTGTTCAAGTGCATCTACTGCGGCTTCTGCGAAGAGTCCTGTCCCGTGGACTCGATCGTCGAGACCGGGATTTACGAGTATCACTTCGAGCAGCGCGGCGAGAACATTATGACCAAGGAGAAACTGCTCGCCGTCGGCGACCAGTACGAGGCGCAGATTGCCGCGGCACGGGCCGCGGATGCACCGTATCGGTAGCCGGGATAGCGGGTCGACCAGCGACAGTTAGGCGCACGAACCCGATCTTCCTTGTGACTGAACACTAGCTTTCGGATGTACCCATGGGCTTTGAGAAATTTCTTTTCTACTGCTTCGCGGCCCTCACCGTGGGGGCCGCGGCGATGGTCGTCACGCGGCGCAATCCGGTCCATGCCGTGCTGTGGATGGTGGTCGCCTTTGTCAGCAGCGCAGCGCTGTGGCTCCTGCTGGAGGCCGAGTTCCTGGGAATTGTCCTGGTGCTCGTGTACGTCGGTGCGGTGATGGTGCTGTTCCTGTTTGTCGTCATGATGCTAGACATTGATATCGCGACACTGCGGGCGGGTTTCATCAAATATCTGCCGGTCGGAGCCTTGGTGGCCACGGTCATGCTGGTGGAGATCGTGCTGATCGTGGGCCCCGGAAATTTTGGTCTGGATGCCTTCCCCGCACCTTCCGCCGCCGGGGTCGATGTCAACAACACGCGTGACTTGGGGATGATGCTCTACACCGTTTATGTCTATCCGTTCGAACTGGCGGCGGTGATCCTGCTGGTGGCGATCGTGGCGGCGATTCGGCTCACCCTACGTTACCGGACCGACACCAAGTTCATCGACCCCGTCCGCCAGGTAGAGGTGCGCAAGGGGCCGGACCGCATCCGGATCTTGAAGATGCCGGCCGTGGTCGAAGCCGAAACCCAGGAGTAGCCGCCATGATCGCACTCTCCGACTATCTCATTCTCAGCGCTGTCCTGTTCTGCCTCGCGGTTGCCGGGATATTTCTGAACCGCAAGAACGTGATCATCCTGCTCATGTGTATCGAGCTGATGTTGCTCGCGGTGAATACCAATTTCATCGCCTTCTCGCATTTTCTTCAGGACATGACCGGGCAGGTCTTCGTGTTCTTTATCCTGACCGTAGCCGCCGCCGAGGCGGCGATCGGGTTGGCGATTCTGGTGGTGCTGTTCCGCAACCGGCGGACCATCAATGTTCAGGATCTCGACCGTCTGAAGGGGTGACTGTGAGCACTCCGGCCGATCCTGTCACGTTTTTCCACCCGCACCAGGCCGTGTCGGCGTAGTGCGAAAACCCTAGCGAAAGAGCCAACGAAGAGATGGAAAAAGTCTACCTGACCATCGTGCTCGCGCCCTTGATCGGCGCCCTCGTCGCCGGCTTCTTCGGCGGGCGGATCGGCCGGCGCGGGGCCCATAGCGTGACGATCCTGGGCGTGGGCCTATCCACCGCCTTGTCATTCTATGTGCTTGCCCAGTTCATCTGGAACGACCTGCCCGTCTTCAATGATGCGGTCTACACTTGGATGGTCTCGGACGGCATCCGCTTCGAGGTCGGCTTTCTGGTCGATAAGCTCACCGCCCTGATGATGGCGACGGTGACCTTCGTGTCGCTGATGGTGCACATCTACACCATCGGGTACATGGCCGATGACGAACACAACTGGCCCCATGGCTCAAAGGCCGGCACGAACAGCTATCAGCGTTTTTTTTCCTATATCGCATTGTTCACCTTCGCGATGCTGATGTTGGTCATGTCCAACAACTTCATGCAGTTGTTCTTCGGCTGGGAAGCGGTTGGGCTGGTGTCTTACCTGCTGATCGGCTTCTGGTCGGTACGGGAGTCAGCGATTTTCGCCAACCTCAAGGCGTTCCTGGTCAATCGGGTGGGCGACTTCGGATTCATCCTCGGCATCGCCGCGATCGCCATGTACTTCCAGTCCATGGACTACGCGGAGGTCTTCGCGGCAGCCCCCGCTAAGGCCGATCTGCAGGTGAATCTGTTCGGCGGCGTGTCACTGATGTCGTTGATCTGTATCCTCTTGTTCGTCGGTGCCATGGGCAAGTCCGCGCAGGTGCCACTGCACGTCTGGCTCCCGGATTCGATGGAGGGTCCAACCCCGATCTCCGCCCTGATCCATGCGGCGACCATGGTCACCGCCGGTGTCTTCATGGTCGCGCGCATGTCGCCGCTTTACGAACTCTCGGAGACCGCGCTCTCATTCGTGATGATCGTGGGCGCGACCACCGCTTTTTTCATGGGGCTGATCGGTCTCGTGCAAAGTGATATCAAGCGCGTCGTGGCCTACTCGACACTCTCTCAGTTGGGCTACATGGTCACGGCCTTGGGTGCATCGGCCTATGCCGCCGGTATTTTTCATCTGATGACTCACGCCTTCTTCAAGGCGCTCCTGTTCCTCGCCGCCGGTTCGGTGATCATCGCCATGCATCACAATCAGGACATCCGGGAGATGGGCGGGCTGCGCAAGTACATGCCCATCACCTGGCTGACCGCGCTCATTGGCTCGCTGGCCCTGATCGGCTTTCCCGGGTTCTCGGGTTTCTTCTCGAAAGATGCGATCATCGAGGCCGTGAACGGGGCGACGATTTTCGGCTCAGGGTACGCGAGTGTCCTGTTGACCTTCGGGGTCCTGATCACGGCGCTCTATAGCTTCCGGATGTATTTTCTGGTGTTCCATGGCAAGGAGCGCATGGATGCCCACACCCGGCATCACCTCCATGAGACGCCCTGGGTGGTGACGTTGCCCCTGATTATGCTGGCCATCCCGTCAGTGATGATCGGTTGGTTCACGATCGAGCCGCTGTTGGTGAACGACTGGCTCACGTCAGGCGACTGGCATCCGATCGTGGTGCATCACGCGCACGACACCCTGCATCAGCTGGCCGATCACTGGCATGGCCAGTGGGCGTTCATCCAGCACGGCATGACCGGTCTTCCCTTCTACCTGGCGATGGGTGGTCTGTTCGGCGCCGCGTTCATCTGGTGGCTCATGTTCGCCAGGAATCCGCAACTGGACGAGCAGATTCAGGCGGCGGGCGGCCCCGTTACCCGCATCCTCTTGGACAAGTATGGGTTTGACGATTTCAATCAGCGGGTTTTCGGCGGCGGTGGTCAATCGCTCGGTAACGCCCTCTGGAATGGCGGCGACCGGATGTTCATCGACGGCGCCCTGGTCAATGGATCGGCTCATTCGGTCGGACGCCTGGCTGGGGTCGTGCGCCACCTGCAGACCGGGTACCTCTATCACTACGCCATCGCCATGATCGTCGGGCTCGTTGCCCTGTTGACGATCTTCGTCGGCCTCTGATCAGACTCAGGAGACTAAAAGACGATGGAATCGGTTTTCCCCCTGTTAACGCTGGTCATCTGGCTGCCAATTCTTGGCGGCACGGTCGTGCTCGCGAGCGGCGATCGTGATACCAACCTGTCGAAGTGGCTTGCTTTGGGCACTGCCGTGCTGACCTTTCTGGTCAGTCTGGGTCTGTGGATCGGATTCGACAGCACCACGGCGGACATGCAGTTCGTCGAACGCGGCGCCTGGATACCGACCTTCAATGTCTGGTACTTCCTGGGTGTCGACGGTATCTCGATGCCCCTGATCGTCCTGACGACCTTTATCACCATCTTCGTCGTGGTGGCGGGCTGGGACGTCATCGCCTATCGGCCGTCCCAGTACATGGCGGCTTTCATGATCATGGAAGGATTGATGGTCGGCGTCTTCTCCGCCCTGGATGCGATCCTGTTTTACGTCTTTTGGGAGGCGATGCTGATTCCGATGTTCATCATCATCGGGGTCTGGGGTGGACCGAATCGGGTCTACGCCACCATCAAGTTCTTCCTCTATACGTTCTTCGGCTCGGTCTTCATGTTGGTTGCGCTGATCTACATGTATTTCCAGGCCAACAGTTTCAGCATTCTCGATTTCCATGAATTGGAACTGGGGATGAGCGCCCAGGTCCTGATCTTCATCGCCTTCCTGCTCGCCTTCGCGGTCAAGGTGCCGATGTTCCCGGTGCATACCTGGCTGCCCGATGCGCATGTCGAGGCCCCGACCGGCGGTTCAGTGATCCTCGCCGCCATCATGCTGAAGATCGGTGGCTACGGCTTCCTGCGCTTCAGTCTGCCGATCACCCCGGATGCCAGTGCATCACTCGACTGGCTTATCATCGCCTTGTCGTTGATCGCGGTGGTGTACATCGGGTTCGTCGCCTTGGTGCAGCAAGACATGAAGAAGCTGATCGCCTATTCGTCGATCGCCCATATGGGTTTCGTCACCCTGGGGTTCTTCATCCTGTTCGCGCTTCTGCGGCATTCCGGGGAGAGTACCGGGGCCGTGATGGGCATCGAGGGCGGCATGGTCCAGATGATCTCTCACGGTTTTATTTCGGCCGCCTTGTTCCTGTGCGTCGGCGTGCTTTACGACCGGATGCATTCCCGTCAGATCGCCGATTACGGCGGTGTCATCAATACCATGCCCTGGTTCGGCGGCTTCATGGTCTTTTTCGCCATGTCGAATGCGGGCCTGCCGGGGACGTCGGGCTTTGTCGGTGAGTTCATGGTGATCCTCGCGGCCTTCCGTGCCGATTTCTGGTTCGCTTTCCTGGCCGCCACGACGCTGGTCCTGGCCGCCGCGTTCACCTTGTGGATGATCAAGCGAGTGGTCTACGGCGAGGTCAAGAACGAGAAGGTCGCCGCGCTTGCCGATCTGAATGGGCGCGAACGCTTTAATCTTGGCGCCCTGGCCGCGGTAGTGCTCTTGTTCGGCCTGTGGCCCGCGCCCCTCGTCGATGTCATGCATAAGAGCGTCGAGCACCTGGTCGCCCAGGTCAGCGTCTGCAAATTGCCCGCCGTGCAGGCCGCCGATTGCCTGTTGGCACAGCCGGCGCCGGTAGCGTTCCTGGCGCCTTAGCAAAGGCGGTTGCTGTCAATCGCCCAAGGTGCCCACAACCTGATCTCACCCGACATCGCCGCGCCGGTCAGGTCTTGGTCTGACCCGGCGCCAGTTCACGGAATATGCCCATGCCATTCGATGCTGCGAACCTGTTGCCCATCCTGCCGGAGATCGTGGTCGCGATCACCGCGAGCCTTGTGCTGATGGTGGACCTGTACCTCAAGGATGAGCACAAGGGTTTCAACCATAACCTGGCAATCATCGGTTTACTCGTCGCGATCGGGTTCACCGGTGCGGTCGGCGGTGGTGCGCAGGAGTTGTTCTTCGATGGGAATGTGGTGCGCGATGCGATGAGCGACCTGCTCAAGGGGGCGGTGCTGGTCATCTCGATCTTTGCCTTTGTCTACTCTCAGCCTTGGCTCAAGGATCGCGGCCTCCTTGGTGGTGAGTATTATGCGCTGGGGCTCTTTGCCGTTCTCGGTATGCTGGTGATGATCGACGCCAACAGCTTTTTGACGCTCTACCTCGGTCTGGAACTCCTTGCACTCTGTTTCTATTCGCTGGTGGCCTTTGATCGTGACTCGCCGACCGGGTCGGAGGCGGCGATGAAGTATTTTGTCCTCGGTGCCTTGGGTTCGGGGATGCTGCTCTACGGCGTATCCATGATCTACGGAGCGACCGGCTCAATCGAGTTTGGCGCCGTGGCGCAGGTGATCGCCGAGCAAGGGACGAAAGACAAGGTCCTGATCTTTGGTATCGCTTTCCTGGTGATCGGCATCGGTTTCAAATTCGGCGCGGTGCCCTTCCACATGTGGGTGCCGGACGTCTATGAGGGTGCACCGACCCCGGTCGCATTATTCTTGAGTTCCGCCCCCAAGATCGCGGCCTTCGCCCTCGCCGTGCGGCTCTTGGTCGATGCCATGGGTGGCCTGCAGGCGGACTGGCAAGGGATGTTGGCGATTCTGGCCGTGCTGTCCATGGGTCTGGGCAACCTGGTCGCCATTGCCCAGACCAACATCAAGCGGATGATGGCTTACTCGGCCATCTCCCATGTCGGCTTCATTTTCCTTGGGCTCCTGGCCGGCTCGTCGCAGGGTTATGCCGCGGCGATGTTCTACGCGATCGTCTACGCTCTGACGACAGCGGGCGCGTTCGGCATCATGGTCATCCTGAGCCGGAAAGGCTTCGACGTTGAACTTCTGGAGGACCTGCGCGGGCTCAATGACCGCGACTCCTGGTATGCGGCCATGATGGCGATCATGATGTTCTCGGCGGCCGGGGTCCCGCCGACGGTCGGCTTCATGGCCAAGCTGCTGGTGTTGGAGGCGGTGGTGCGGGTCGATATGGTGTGGCTGGCCCTGGTTGCCGTGTTCTTTTCCATCATCGGCGCCTTCTACTATCTGCGGGTGGTGAAGCTCATCTATTTCGACCGGCCCGCGACCGACGCGCCCATCCTCACCTCCGGCGGCGTACGCGCGGTGATGTCGGTCAACGGGCTCACCATCCTGTTCCTGGGTCTGTTTCCGGCGGCCTTGCTGAGTTTGTGTCAAGGTGCCTTCGCTTAGGGCGACTATTTCCGGAATCCACCACTGTCCGGCTGTTCAGATACCTTGGCACAGGCTACCATGTGGCATGGTTTCTACAGAGTGGGAGCTCCCCAGTATGTTTCGCGGTAGCATCGTAGCCCTGATTACGCCCATGGACGCGGATGGTGGGATCGATGACGCGAGCCTGAAGCGTCTGGTCGATTTTCATGTGGACGCGGGAACCACGGCCATCGTCTCGGTCGGCACCACCGGCGAGTCGGCGACGCTGGACGAGGACGAGCACTGTCGCCTGATTGCCCGTACCCTCCAACTGGCCGATGGGCGCATCCCGGTGATCGCCGGTACCGGGGCAAACTCGACCCGTGAGGCGATCACGCTGACCCGCTGCGCCAAAGAGGCGGGCGCCGACGCGGCCTTGCTGGTCACTCCCTACTACAACAAACCCACCCAGGAAGGGCTTTATCTGCACTATCGGGCGGTCGCCGAAGCCGTGGATATCCCCCAGATCCTGTACAACGTGCCGGGGCGCACCGCCTGCGATCTGCTGCCTGAGACCGTGGCGCGATTGGCCAAAGTCGACAACATCATCGGTATCAAGGATGCGACCGGCGACCTCAAGCGCGTCGCCGCCCTGCGCGAAGGCTGCGGCGAAGGGTTCGCGCTCTACAGCGGCGACGACGCCTCGGCCTGCGACTTCATGTTGCTTGGCGGCGACGGGGACATCTCGGTGACCGCGAATGTCGCCCCGCGACTGATGCAAGAGATGTGTCAGGCGGCCCTGGCGGACCAACGCGTGCTCGCTCGTGCCTGCGACCGGCGACTGTCCGCGCTGCATCGGGACCTGTTCGTGCAGTCCAATCCGATTCCGGTAAAATGGGCGGCCTGCGAGCTGGGTCTGTGCGGCGTCGGTATTCGGCTGCCGTTGACCTGGCTCTCCGATCAATTCAATGCGCGTGTGCGGGCCGCACTGGAGCAGGCGGGCTGCCTGTGACGGTTGGTCCAGCGCCCCGATGCGGGCCACGGCGCGTCCCTTTTGAGAGGTCCCGGACCTTGAGACCTTCCCGTGTACTGGGCGGTGCTGCCGTCCTGTTGCCGTCGGCATTGCTGGTTGTCTGTGGATTGACCGCATGCGGCTCGGCATCCATTCAGGAAATGTTGCCCGACCAGAGCCTGGCCTACAAAAAAAGCCGGCAGGCCGAGGAAAACCTTGAGTTGCCCCCGGATCTGAGAAGCGGGAAGTTCGATGACGCGATGGACGTGCCGCCCATCGACGGCGGTGCCACCTACTCGGAGTACGCGGGTGGGCGGGCGCAACGGCAGCGCGATGCCGCGGCGGGCGCCGTGCTGCCCGCCGTCGAGAACGTCCAGTTGCGCCGTAGCGGCGATTCCCGTTGGCTTGAGGTGCAGGCGACCCCGACGCAGGTCTGGCCACGGGTGATCGCATTCTGGCGCGAGCAGGGCATCCTGCTGGTCGATCAGAACCCCACGGTCGGGGTGATGAGAACGGATTGGATCGAGAACCGCGCCGAAGTGCCTCAGGGCTTTCTGACCCGGATGATCCGCAAGGTGGCCGACGGACTCTACGCCACCTCGAGCCGGGATCAATATAGCGTGCGGATCGACAACGGGCCGACAGCGGGTGTCACGGAGGTTTATCTCACTCACCGCGGGATGGAGGAGAAGCTCGAAACCGGCACCCTGGGCGACAGTAAGCGGACGGTCTGGCAGCCTGGTAAGAGCGACCCGGAGCGGGAAGCCGAGATGCTGCGCCGTCTGATGTTGTTCCTGGGTGCCCCGGAAAAGCAGGCTGCTGCTGCCGTTGCGTCGCCGGCCACCCCGCGGGGGGGCTCCGCGGTGCGCCTGGTCAGCGAAGGTGCCGGGCCTGCGTTGCTGATTGCAGAAGAATTTCGCCGTGGTTGGCGGATGACCGGCTCGGCGCTCGACCGCGCCGGCTTCGCGGTCGAGGATCGTGACTTGAGTCGCGGTATCTATTTCGTCCGGTATCAAGATGCCGATGGCGCGGGGGCCGGGAAGCGGAGCCTCGTCGACCGGCTGGCCTTCTGGCGCAGGGACGGGATCGACCGGGTGAAGCAGTATCAAATCAAGGTCGAGGGTAATGACACCGAAACGCGCGTCAGCGTACTCGATGCGAAAGGCAACCGGGATAGTTCCACTGGTGCGCAACGTATCCTCACGCTATTGCAGGAGCAGATGAAGGGCTAGACGCCCAGAGGTGATTGCATGCGTTCGGCACCCAGTCGCGCACCCCTGCTGCCAGGTCTCGCCTTGGCTGCCTCTGCGGTCTGGGGTGCCGACCCGGTCCTTGAGTCGCCGACTCAGGCGCGAGGGAGTGCGGCCGTCTGGTACGAACAGGCGCTGACCGAGGTGAGTGCGGGGCAGACGTCTGCCGCCTACCTCACCCTCAACAGCGCCTTGCGGCAAGACCCCTTTTCCCTCGCTGGTCACCTGCTGCTCGCTCGCGTCTACCTTCAACTCGGCCAAGGCGAAAAGGCCGAGAAGGAACTCCTGATCGCGGATGGGCTCGGGGCTCATCAGTCATTGACGTTGATCCCGCTCGCCCGTTCCTATCTGCTGCAGGGCAGTGCCGACAAGCTGCTCCGCGAGTTGTTTCCGCTGGGGACCCTGGCCGACGAGGACGCCGAGTTATTGGCCTTGCGCGGCGAGGCCCACGTGCAACTCGGTCAGTTGTATGAGGCCCAACGGGCGTTCGACCAAGCCGGCGAACGCGATCCCGCGAATGTCGGCGCCATGTTGGGTCGGATCCATGTCCTGATGTTGCAAGGCGATCTCAACGAGGCGTCAGGCGACGCGCGTCGTGCCGTCGCGCTGGCTCCGGACAATCCGCGAGCCTGGTTGCTGCGGGGGATGCTGCTGCGCGGCCGCAGCGATGTGTCGGGCGCACTGCGGGATTTCGAGCGGGCGGTCGCAGTCCTGCCGGCTTATTTGCCGGCGCAGATTGCCCGGATCAGTGCCTTGCTCGAACTGGAGCGATTTGATGAGGCACTGGCTGCCGCGGAAGAATCACTGACGCTTTATCCCCGAGATCCGCGCTCCTTCTATTTGAAGGCGGTTGTCCATGCGCGTCGGCAAGAATTCGATTTGGCCCAGATCGCCCTGCGTCAGACCGAGTCGCTGATCTCCCAGTTGCCGCGTGAACTGATCGACGCGCATCCGCCGACCCTCTTGCTGGCGGGTATGGTGAGCTACAGCCTGAAGCAGTGGAGCCAGGCAACCAGTTACCTCGCGCCATTTCTCGATCAATTCCCCGATACGGTCGGTCCGCGGATCCTCTTGGCCCGCATCGCGCTCGACCGGCAGCAGAATGAGCGGGCCATCAGGCTGCTCGAACCGGCACTGAGTCTGGCGCCAGGTGATCAGCAGGTGTTATCACTGTTGGGTGAAGCCTTCATGCGTGACGGCCAGCACGTCAAGGCCGCGCTTTTTCTGCAGCAGGCGCTGGAGGCGGGGGACGATAATCTGGTGCTGCGCACTCAACGTGCGGTCAATCAATTCGGGCTCGGCCGCAAGGCGCAGGCGATCGAGGAACTGGGCGCGGTCGCCGGGGCCGATCCTCAGTATGCGGAGGCGGGCGCGACCTTGGTCGTCGCCAACCTGAAGGAACGGCGTTTCGAGGAGGCCGTCAAGGTTGCCGCCGCACTGCTGGAAGGCTATCCGCAGAACATCACCTATCTGAACCTCTATGGTGTCGCCCAGTTGGCGGCCGGCAACCGGGCGGCCGCCCGCTGGGCCTTTGATCTCGCCGTGGTCCTGGACTGGCGTTTTGTTCCGGCGCAACTCAATCTTGCGGAGTTGGACCTGCGCGAGAACCGGCCGCTTGCGGCGCGCGACCGTTTGCAGTGGGTGCTGGCTCGCAACCCGGATCAGCTCTCCGCGCTGTTGCTGTTGGCGCGGACGGTCGAACAACTGGGGCTGCGCGAGCAGGCGCGGCAATTGGCGGAGCGGGCGGTCATCGCGGACCCGACCGCGGTTCCGGTGGCCGTCTACCTGACCGATTTGTTGTTGAAGATGCGGCAGCCCGAAGCGGCGCTGACAGTGGTCCAATCGGCTGAAGTGCGCGCGGCGGACCCGGAAGATCTCGATCTGTTGGTCGCGTTGAGCCGGGCTTATCTCGCCAATGGCCACCGTGCAACCGCACAGGTGGTGCTGCAACGGGGTTCCAGTCTGGCTGGTTACAATGCGGCCGGTTTGCTGGAACTGGCGCTCCTGCAACGGCAGGCGGGTGACCGCAATGGTGCGATCTGGTCCCTCGAAAAAGCGGTCGAGGGACAGCCGCGGTACCTTCCGACCCGAATCAAGTTAGGCGAAATGTACGCCGAGGTCGGTAAGCTTACCCAGGCTGAGACCCTGGCCACCACCTTGCGCACGGACTTTCCGCAGGAGCCTTACGGGGACCATCTGCTGGGAACCATTGCACGCGCGCGCGGCGACGATGCGCGAGCGCTCGAACACTTCAAGCGGGCACTGAAACTGCGCGAGTCGCCCATTCTGGCGGTCCGGACCTACGAGACCCTGCGGGTCGCTCAGGGCGTCGGGCCGGCGACCGACTTTCTCCGGCGGTGGGTAGAAAAACATCCGGACGATGGGGTCGCCAGACAAGCCTTGGCCGAGGGTCTGTTCCGCGAGGGGCGAGTTGCCGAGGCCAAGGCCATCTATCAACGTGCGCTCTTGCGCACGCCCGATAACGCCGTTTTGTTGAATAACTTGGCCTTGATCTATGCTCAGGAAGGTGATGCGCAGGGGATCGAACTTGCGCGCAAGGCCCAGGCACTGTCGCCAGTCCCTGAGATCACCGACACGCTGGGTTGGGTGCTGGTACGCGCCGGCCAGTTCGCCGAAGGCTTGAACTATCTGCGCGACGCCCAGTCCCGCGCTGCTGCCGAGCCTGGGATCAGCTACCACATCGCCTACGCCCTGGTGCGCCTGGGACGTGACGAAGACGCGTTACGCGAGCTCACGCAGTTGTTGCGCAAGGACGGCGACTTCCCGGAGCAGGAAGCGGCGGACAAGCTGCGCCGGGAGGTCCAGGGGCGCCTTGGACAGGGGTCCGGCGCGCGGGACGCTGGACGCGATCCGGTGGTCGAGTGAATCGATCGGCTCAAGACTGCCATCGTCGCCGCGGGACCCTGCCAGTGTGGGCTTTCTCCTTGCCGTACCCCAGCCTTGGTTTCACCTCGTGCGCTCCTGGGGTATTGTGTTGCGTATTGTCCGACCGCGACTGATCTGATCGCCTGCTATGTTCGACCACCTGCTGATCATCTGTGCTGGAAACCTCTGCCGCAGCCCGTTGGCCGAGGTGATGATGCGTGATCGCTTGGCGCGGTCAGGCAAGGCGGTCAAGGTGCGTTCCGCCGGCCTGGTCGCCGCCTTGGATGAGCCAGCGGATGAGACGATACGACTCGTGGCGGCCGGGCACGGTCTGGACCTGAGCGCGCATCGCTCTCGACCGATCGACCCCGATCTGATGCGGTGGGCCGATCTGGTATTGGTCATGGAGCGCGTCCATCGCCGCCACTTGCTGGAGTTGGCCCCGGCGAGCGCGGGCAAGGTCTATCTGCTGGGCCATTGGGGCGGCATCGAGATTCCCGATCCCTACCGGCAGGGCCGGGAGGCCTGCGAGGCGGTCTATCACCAGATCGCGACCGCGGTCGAACTGTGGCTGCTGCGCTTGTAGCGTGTGACCCCGCAGGCGCTAGGGTTCGGAGCCATGGTCGACATCACCAACCCCCAAGACGCCGTCTTTCGCGAAACCCTTTGCCATCGCCCGCAAGTGCAAACCTGCCTGAACCGCCGGAAGCACCGCTCGTTGGCGGCACGGCGGGCCAGAGCCCGTTGCATTGAGCTCGCCAGCGGGCTTTATAATGTCAACTCGCGCGGGACCGCCGCGAGCCGATCTACCGTGACCAGCAAGATCGCGCGGATTGGCTTGCGCTGCCGAGTGGAGCGAGTTGGTGGTCCAGATCGCGTGCTATTCCATGCGCCCATGGACGAGAGCGGGAGGCTCACGGAAGTCGGGCTGACCGCGCCCCTCGACGATCAGGCGATGCTCCGCCTGCCGGCTGACGGGAATGTCGACGGGGACCTCCTGCGGCACGCCTTGTACGTAGATTCGCGTACAGCGCTGTAGGCGAATTAACGGACTTTTTGGCCCTTATTCGTGGGTTAACTTTGGCTGCGAGCGATTGGAGAAATTGAGGCTGAGGGGTGTTGGGTTGCAAGACCTGACCTCGGCGCCCTTGTTATTTGCGGCGTCATCTCAATACCAGCATCTCATACTATTATGCCAACAACAATCGTTGCGTTCGAGGAAGCTACTTAAAACGATGGGTTACTGATGATGGCACCATTTGGACTTAGCGCGTTTCGATTTCCAAGAATACCAAATCCAGAGAGGTAGTCATGAAACTTGGCACGCTTGCGACGACCTTGCTACGCAATTCCGCTCCCACGCTATTGGCCGCGCTAGCGCTTCCCCCACCCTTCAATGTCATTGCCAGTGGCGTGGCATCCGCAGCGCTCAACGCCTACCTGCCAGGCGACAATCACTCTGGACCGGACACAGCCGGAAAGTCTACGCCTGACCCGGCACAGATCGAGAAGGTCATCGAGAAGAACGCCGAAGATCCTGACTTCGCCCTCGCCCTGCGCCAGGCCGAGGTGGCGCTGCAGCGCTATGAGATCGAGTCCGGCCTGCGTTTCCAGGAAATCGAGCTTGAGGATCGCAAGCGCGCTAGCGAAATGCAGGTCCAAACCGGAATAGCAAAGGAGACTTTCCATGAGGGTATGCGAATAGTCCGGATCGCCATGGCTGGTCTTCTGGCGTTGACGATCGGACTGCTCTTTGTCACTTTCGTGCCTGATACGGTGTTGGCCAAAGCCAATTCTGAATTGCTCATCGCAGTCTTCGGATTAATCGGCACAGCAGTAGGCTTTATCAATGGGGTCGCCAGCAACGTCGTGTCCTTCTACTGGGGCAGCAGCCAGGGCTCGAAAGACAAGACCGATGCTCTCAATTCGAACTTTCGGGAGCTTGGTGGACAATTGGCGAAGGTGACTGCCGAGGCCGAAGTGCGTCGGCAGCAACAGGTTATAGCACCGCTGGAGGCGCAGCAGCAAGGTCAGCCGGAGCCTCGGTCTAAGGGGCCGTTACCGGCGAGTGTCGACAGGGCCGCCGCCAAAGCGGCGGGGTTCTCGATCGCGGACATTCTGCCTGCGCTGACCGCGCCGCACAAGAAGTTCCCGGACAGTGTCTCTTGGGCACTGATCGACGATGGCATCTCCATCGAAGGTGCTCCCGCCGAAAAAACCCATGGCGAGCCGAAGACGATCAAGAGCATTTGGGATCGTTACGGCAAGCACTGTCAGGACTGGGCGCGCAGTTACGGTGTTCCCGTTGAGCTTATCGTCGCGACCATTGCCACCGAATCAGGCGGTGATCGCAATGCCCGACGATCTGAGAAAAAGCTGAATGACGAAAGCGTCGGTCTGATGCAAACCCTCGTCAGTACCGCGCGCTGGACACTCGGCCGTGACTCGATTAAGTGGGACGATCTAGTAGACCCAAACCTGTCGATCGAGGCCGGTACGGCTTACATTGCAAGCCAACGTAACGAGACCTCATTCGACCCGCCGCTCGTCGCTGCCGCCTACAATGCGGGGTCGATTCGCAAGGAAGCGGCGAATGCCAACAAATGGCGGCTGGTCTGCTATCCCGCAAACACCGGTCGGCACGTCTCGACGTTTACTGAATGGTTCGGCGATGCCATGCGCCTTAGCGCCGAGCAGAATTGGTCCGATAGCGGCAATGTCCCGAGCTTCGCCGCAGCGCTCGGCCCCGGTGCTGCCGATGCTGCCGATGCTGCCGATGCTGCCGATGCTGCCGGTTCGCCTGAAAGACGCGATGCCCGAGAAGCGCTGTCCAGCCCGCTACTGCAGGCTTGGTCTGGAAGCATACCCCTGAGTGAACTGCGCAACCGCGCGGCGCTCACCAAGGAAATTCAGCAGGCCCTGGTGTTTCAAGGCTATCTCGACCCGCCCGCCGACGGGCAGTTCGGGAGTGTCTCCGACTGGGCCCTAAGACGACATTGCTCGGTCTGCAATATCCCAATCGACACGGAGTTTACCGAAACCGTTGCGAACAGCCTTATGGCGCCCTTGGAAGAGCTGCCGGATTGGATTGCATCCGGAGACTGGTTCGACAAGGTCATTCAGTACCTGCAGGAAAATTCGTATTGGTATTGCCGCGTTCCGGAGACCAAGAGTATTCTTTATCTTGAGGGGGTCGATAGTGACGGCACGCTGAATCCCGACAAGCCAGACATGTTCAACGATCTTCGCTGCGTCTTCTGGCTGGATAAGGACGGCAAGGGGCAGCTTAAGACCTGGGAAGCGACGACAGAGCCTGGACGCAATCACACAATGAACCCGATAAATCCAAAGGGTGCCGCACGGATCAAGTTTGGCCAATACAAAGCTTGGCGCGTGGGCCTCCACCGCAACGACCATGAGGCGCTGCGGCAGGTGAATCCGCTGCCTGTCCATCGCGATCTGAACAAGGACTTCAAACGGACCGGCGACAAGGTCGATGCTGGTCAGCACTATATCAATCAGCACTGGGGGTACGATCGCGACAAGAGTAGCATCGGTGGCGCAAGCGCGGGCTGCTTGGTCGGACGCACGAAGGACGGGCACCGTGAATTCATGGCGCTGATCAAGACCGACCCACGCTATGTCGCCCGCAACACATATACGTTCATGACGACTATTCTTCCGGCCGACGAGGTACTGCGTTGAGGTATCGACCGGAAGAATAAGGGACCGGAGCGGCTTGGCAATGGCGCGTTCTCCAGCGGGGAAGGCAGCGGGGTCAGGTCTTGCGCTCCAACATCCCCAAGCGAAGCTTCCGGCCATGACAAGACCCCTGCGCATCGAGCTCGCCAGCGGGCTTTGTCACGTCACCTCGCGTGGGGACCCGCCGGGAGGCGATCGACCGTGATGAGCAACGGCGGCAAAGCCGTCGCCACGGCCGTCGCGGATCTCGGAACCGACGAGGCCGTGGCGCTGATTCTGCGGCTCAAGCCCACGCGCGCCCGCCGACTGCTCGGCTTGCTCGGCGATGCCGAGGCACTGGCGGTGCTGCGCAGGCTGGACAACGCGGTGGCGGAAGGCCTGCTCGACGCGGCCGAAGAAGCACGCGTCGCCCGCATCCTGGCCAAGCTCCCGTCCAGCGAGGCCGCTGAATTTCTCGCCGAGGCCCCGTGCTCCCTTGCTGTGGGAGCGCGGTGCAACTCGGGTCGCCGAAAGCGTTGATGGTGGACTTGGTAAGCCCGCCGGACCGGGACAGCGTCCGGCGCCTGATGGTCGAGGCCTTTGCCGGCCAACTTGCCGAGTTCGAGTTCGACGCGGCTGGACGGTCCGCAAGGAAATCGGACGGGTCCTCGCCATCCGCCCGCGGACCATGGATACCTACCGCAACCGGCTGATGCACAAGCTGGGGCACCATTCGGTGGTCGATGTGGTTCGGTGGGCGGTGGAGCGGGGGATGGGGGGCTAGGGTCGGTGCGGATGTCGGCGGCGTGCCGTTCCCTCGACTTTGTGCAACGAATGCACAATACTCGTCCCATGCCAACGATCCATCGCCTGCCCAGCATGACCATCCGCGTGAACGTGCCCGATCACCGGCCCGCGCACGTGCATGTGGTCCTGACGGACCGGCGCGACGCCTTGGTTTACCTGGACACCCTGGAGACGGTCAGCCGCACGGTGCGCACCGCCGAGATCGCGGAGGCCCTCGCGTGGATCGCCGCAAACCGTGACCGCGCCCGTCAGATCTTCGAGGACTGCAACCCATGATCCACGACCCGCAGCATACCCTAACCGCCCTGGAGGTCTCGCCGCCGTTCGACCTGCGCCTGACCTTTGCCGACGGGTCCACGTTATCCGTCGATCTGGCCCCAACCATCCGCACGCATCGCGCGCTGGCCGTGCTCGCCGATCCCGCGCTCTTCGCCACAGCACGCCTGGACTCGCTGGGCGGATACGTGGTCTGGATCGAAGATGACCTGGAGATGGCCGCCGACAACCTCCGCAACCTCGCCATCGAGCAGGCCGGTGGGATTGGCCACGAGCGCCTGGCGAACTGGATGGCCGAGCATGGACTCACCCAGGAGCGCGCGGCGGATGCCATCGGTATCTCGCGGCGAATGCTGAACTACTACCTGGCGGGCTCCAGGCCAATCCCCAAGACGGTGTGGCTTGCCTGCCTGGGGTGGGCGGTTGAGCATAAGACAAGGAGGGCGGCGGCCTAGCTTGCCCTGCCCCCGCAGCCGCTAGGGTTCGGGGCCGTGGATGACATCGCGAACCCCCCACGACGCCTTCCTTCGCGAGGGCTTTGGCCAGCGGTCCTGGCGGGCCCGGTGCTTGCGTGACCAGACGCGCGCGGACTGATCCGCGTTGGGCAGACCCGGGTCACCTTGGAAAGCGTCATCGGCATCTACGAACAGGGCGCGTCTGCCGAGGAGATCGCCCTGAGGTTCGGAACGCGACCCTGAGGTATTACCTCGGTCATCGCCAGTAAGTGCACCTACCCGAACCGCCGAAAATATAGCTCGTGGGCGGCACGGCACAAGGCCGAGTCGCGATCACCCAGGACCCAGATTCGTGAGCGCTTCCGACGCCAGCGGACCCCCGGCGAGAGTCCGATTGTTGGCTGAGGGGGACGCGACGGAAACAGCCTGCGCGGGGTCCTACGGCGCGCCTTGTCCGTATATTCGCGTACAGATTTGAAGGCGAAGATGCGGACTTTCTGACCCGTGTGCGTGGGCTACCCCCCTGTCTTTGAGCGGCTTAGGAGGACGCGGACGTTTGGCCTTATGACACCACCCACCCCTGCATTCCGCGGCAACAAGTCCGCCCTACCGAGCAAGCCCTGCGCGGCCTGCGGTCGGCCGATGACCTGGCGCCGCCGCTGGACCCGCACCTGGGATGAGGTGAAGTTCTGCTCCGCCGCTTGTCGGCGCGCCAAGGATGCCCGTGGCTGAACTGCGCCATCTGGTGCTCGTGCTGGGCGACCAGCTCGACCTCAATGCCGCCGCGTTCGACGGTTTCGACGCCGCCCAAGACGCGGTATGGATGGCCGAGGTGGCCGAGGAATCGACCCATGTCTGGTCGAGCAAGCCCCGTACGGTGCTGTTTCTGGCCGCGATGCGCCACTTCGCGCAAGCGTTGCGCGCCGGCGGTCGGCCCCTGCACTACACCCGACTGGACGACCCCGCCAACCACAGCAGCCTGTCGGCGCAGTTGCACGCCGACCTCGAACGCCTGCGCCCCACGGGCCTCGTGATAACGGTGCCCGGTGACTGGCGGGTGCTCCAAGCCATCAAAGATGTGGCGCAGACCCAGGGCCTGCCGCTGGACATTCGCGAGGACCGCCACTTCTACTGCAGCGTGCGTGAGTTCGCGGCGCACGCGCGGGGCCGCAAGGCGCTGCGCATGGAATATTTTTACCGCGAGCTGCGCAAGCGCCACGATGTCCTGATGCAAGGCGCCGCCCCGGAAGGCGGCCAGTGGAACTTCGACGCGGACAATCGCGGTGCCTTCGGCGCCGCCGGCCCCGGCCCCGTGCCGCCGCGCGCGGTGTTCGCGCCCGACGCGCTCACGCGCGACGTGATCGCGCTGGTCGAGCAGCGCTTCGCTACCCACCCCGGCCGACTGGACAGCTTCGCCTGGCCGGTGACGCGCGCGCAGGCGCTCATCGCCTTGCAGCGCTTCATCACCGAGCGCCTGCCGCTGTTCGGCCGCTACCAGGACGCGATGTGGCCAGGCGAGCCCTGGCTGCCCAACACCCTGGGCATGAGCCAGTACGCCGACGGCGGCCTGATGGCCAGCAAGCCTTATGTGGCCACCGGCAAATACATCCAGCGCATGAGCCCGTATTGCCACGGTTGCCGCTACGACCCCGCGCAACGCACGGGCGACACGGCCTGTCCGTTCACCACCTTGTACTGGGACTTCCTGATGCGCCACGAGGCGTTGCTGGCCGCCAATCCGCGCATGGCGCTGCAAGTAAAGAACCTGACCCGGCTGAGCGACGCGCAGCGGCAGGCAATCCGCGAACGCGCCGCGGCCATCCGCCGCGGCGCGGTGACCTGACCGTGGTCGATGCGCCTGCCGACGCGCCGATGGCCTGGGCCGACGCGCTCCCACCCACGCGCAACGCGGCGCTGGCGCGCATCGCGCGCGTGCGACCCGCCGCCTACGCGCGCACGCGCAACCACCTCGACGGCGCGGTAACGGGCCTGTCGCCCTACCTGACGCACGGCCTGGTCACGCTGCCAGAGGTGCTGGCCGGCGTGCTGCAACGCGAGTCGCTGCCGGTGCAGCACAAACTGGTGTTCGAGCTGGGCTGGCGCGAATACTTCCGCCATGTCTGGGCGCACGCGGGCGACGGCATCCTGCACTCCCTGCACCCGGGCCCGCTGCCCGACGCGGCCTACGACCCGCTACTGCCGTCCGATATCCGCCAGGCGCGCACCGGCGTTCCGGTCATCGACGAAGCCGTGCGCACGCTCTACGCCACCGGCACGCTGCACAACCACGCCCGCATGTGGCTGGCGAGCTATGTGGTGCACCTGCGCCACGTGCACTGGCGCGCCGGCGCCGACTGGCTGGCGGCGCACCTGCGCGATGGCGATCTCGGCAGCAACCATCTCAGTTGGCAATGGGTGGCCGGCACCGGCAGTTCCAAGCCTTACCTGGTCAACGCCGACAACGTAGCGCGCTACGCCCCGGCGCACTGGCACAGCCCCGGCACTGTGGTCGACCAGTCCTACGCGGCGCTGGACCGCATCGCGCGCGATGCGCGGGCGGCGACACCCGGTGCGGTCGACGGGGTCGCCACGCCCGAGCCGCCGCTGCTGGCCGCACCGCCCGCCGACCTCGGCCTGCACGCGCCCGTCGCCGCCACCGCCGACCGGCTGCGCGGCCGGGAGGTCTGGCTGGTGCACCCCTGGGCGCTGCGTGCGCCGCCGGCCGACCTGGCCGACGGCGCCGTGGTCATCGGCCTGTACCTGCGTGAACATCACCAGGTTTGGCCCTGGCCAGAGGCGCGCTGGCGCTGGGTAGACGCCGCGATGGCCGCGGTGGCGCCCGAGCGCTGGACCGTTGACGCCGCCCGCCTGGCCGGCGCGCTGGCCTGCGCGGCGCGGGTGCGCAGCGTCGACGACCCGCACGTGACGCGTTGGCTCCGGCCCGTGGCACAACTGGACTCCGCGCCGACCTTGTTCCCGCCCGTGGAGCGGCACTGCGCGAGCTTCTCGCAATGGTGGACACGCGCCACGCGCGGGCTGGAGCGCGCCGAGGCGCTGCTGTGAGCGCGCTCATACCGCCCAACACGCTTAGGGTACGGTACGACGGCGGGTGCCCGCTGTGCTCCTCGATCAGGTAGCCCGCCAGACGGCCGACCGAGAGCAAGAAAGCGGCCTGCGGGCCGCTTGATCGTTTTTGCGGATAGCGGAAAAACGACGTAGGATCACAGATGGGTTTCCAACTGCGAAGCTAGCAGCCATGGCCGACAACGTCCAAGACCTGACCACCGAAATGCTGCGGCACGTCCACACGAAGCTGGAGGACATCCTGGTTTAGATGCGCCTGCGCTGCACCGCGGCGCCGAGGACGACCCAGGCGCCCGCCGTTAAGGCAGATGCGCGCTCGCAGGCCAACAGGCAGGCCTAAGTCTAAGATGAATACGCTCTATTTCGATGTATGTGCGTTGTGTCGTCCGTTTGACGATCAACAACAACTGCGGATCAGGATGGAGACGGACGCTTTATACCTGATCGTCCGGCAAGTCCATTGAATTTATTGCCAACGAGGTAAGTAACGAGGCATAAATTATTTATACATGTTTATTAAGAGAAACCGTTGGGAT